>Ga0068859_100000049_pt1 | contig 137619 bp, 106 predicted proteins | sample KBSSwiS22_FD_66585 | JGI IMG/M metagenome (GOLD analysis project Ga0068859, IMG submission 66585) | Switchgrass rhizosphere microbial communities from Kellogg Biological Station, Michigan, USA - KBS Switchgrass S2-2 | ecosystem: Host-associated > Plants > Roots > Rhizosphere > Soil ...
ATCGTCGACGTCGAGACCAAGCCGTCGATCTCGCCGCGGGACGCCATGGCGAGCGCCGGCAAGACCCTGGTCGGCCTGTTCGGGCTGGCCCAGGAGCTCAACGCCGAGGCGGAAGGCGTCGACATCGGCCCGTCCGCGCAGGACGCGCAGCTCGCCGCCGATCTCGCTCTGCCGATCGAGGAGATGGACCTGACCGTCCGCTCCTACAACTGCCTCAAGCGCGAAGGCATCCACACGATCGGCGAGCTGGTCTCCCGCAGCGAGGCGGACCTGCTCGACATCCGCAACTTCGGCCAGAAGTCGATCGACGAGGTGAAGACCAAGCTGGGGGCCATGGGCCTGCAGCTGAAGGACTCCCCGCCCGGGTTCGACCCGCGGCAGGCAGTCGACACCTACGGCACCGACACCTACAGCCCGCCGTTCTCCGCCGGCCACGACGAGGACGGCACCGAGTACGTCGAGACCGAGCAGTATTGATTGGTTCGTGGCTCAGGGCGCGAGCCTGCGGTTCGCGCCCTGAGCCACGAACGGCTCTTCACCTGCAAGACCTGTTCGCAGGGATCCACGTTGGGTGGGGTTCTGGGGCCGACCGGGGTGCCGGGACACCTGCCTGACAGGGCCCGTCTGAGGTAGTGCGATCGCCTCGGGTGGGCCGATGCCGTCGACGTGCTGAGAGGCCGTCGGGGGCCGTGGAATGTCCGTCCCGGTCGTAGTGACCTAGAGAACGAGGAAGTTCGATGCCAACTCCCACAAAGGGTGCTCGGCTGGGCGGTAGCCCCGCGCACCAGCGGCTCATACTCGCCAACCTGGCCACCGCGCTGTTCGAGCACGGTGCGATCACCACGACCGAGACGAAGGCAAAGCGGCTGCGCCCGTACGCCGAGCGTCTGATCACGTTCGCGAAGCGCGGCGATCTGCACGCGCGCCGGCAGGTCATGGAGGTCATCCGCAACAAGTCGGTCGTCCACGAGCTGTTCACCGAGATCGGCCCGCGCTACGAGAACCGTCCCGGTGGCTACACCCGGATCACCAAGATTGGTTTCCGGAAGGGTGACAATGCCCCGCTCGCCCGTATCGAGCTGGTCGAGGCGCTGACCGTCGGCCAGTCGGCCGTCGCGGAGGCCGAGCGTGCCCGCGGCACCCGGTTCGCCGAGCGCAAGGCGCCGACCGGTGCGACCGCCGAGGCCGCCGCCGACCTGGCCAAGGAGTCACCGACCGCGGCGGCCGTCGCGGCCGAGGCCGAGGAGGCCAAGGCCGCCGAGGCTACGGCCGTCGACACCGACGCCACCGAGGCGACCGCTACGGCCGACGAGACCCCTGAGGCCGACGCGACCCCTGAGGCTGAGGCCAAGGACGCCTGACGCCTGAGCACGCGCCTGTCCGCCTGGAGGCCTGTAAAGAAAGCCCACAGCGCGGGCTGGTGCCGAGGGCGGCTGTCTGGGCGTCGACCAGGGCAGTCCGGAAGGCTGAGAGCCCGCCACCCGTGAGGGAGGCGGGCTTCTCTCCTTTATCGGCACACGACTATCGGCACACGACCATGGACACCCACGGCCGGCCCGGTCACGGCTGACAAAGGCCCGCCGGAGGTGCAACCATGAGCATCTCCCAGGTCCGGCGGGCTGTTTGTGACCCTTACAGGCCCCGAGCCCCCAGTCCCGCGCGCCGACGGATCGGCACATAGTTCGGGCGGTCGCGGGAGCAGCGGGAGCAAGGAGATACGACCCGCCTTGACCAGCATCAACGCGGATGGCCTCCAGCGGCTTCGGATCGACCTCGCCTACGACGGGACACCGTTCGCCGGGTGGGCCCGTCAGCCGGGGCAGCGAACCGTGCAGGGTGAGGTCGAGGACGCGTTGATCCGGGTGGCCCGGCTCCCGGCCGTGCGGCTCACCGTCGCAGGGCGGACCGATGCCGGGGTGCACGCCGTCGGACAGGTCGCGCACGTCGACATCCCCGACGACGTGCCGCTCGGCGGCCTGGCCCGCCGGCTCAACGGCGTCCTCGACCGCGCCGTCCGGGTCACCGGGCTCGCGCCGGCGCCGCGCGGGTTCGACGCCCGTTTCTCGGCACTTTCCCGGCGCTACGCCTACCGGATCAGCGACGCCTCCTACGGCGCCGATCCGCTTCGCCGGCACGACACGCTAGCCTGGCCACGGCCGCTGGACGCGGACGCGATGAGGCGGGCGGCGCTGGTGCTGCTCGGCGAGCACGACTTCGCCGCGTTCTGCCGTCGCCGGGAGGGCGCGACGACCATCCGGACCTTGCTGCGCGTGGACGTGCGCCGTGCGGCCGACGGAACGGTCGTCGCCGACGTGGAGGCGGACGCGTTCTGCCACTCGATGGTTCGGGCGCTGGTCGGGTGCCTGGTCGCCGTCGGTGAGGGACGGCACGAGGCAGGCTGGGTGTCCCAGGTGCTTGGCAGAGCTGTGCGCGACCCCGGCGTCACCGTCCTGCCCGCGCACGGGCTGACACTCGTCGAGATCCGCTACCCGCCCGACTCCGCGCTGGCCGCGCGAGCCGAGGTCACCCGCGCGGTTCGCGTCTCGCCGACCCTGTCGGGCTGAGCGAGGCGTCGGCGCCGGACCGCCGGCAGCTTCGCCGCCGTCGGTGGCCACGCGGCGGGTTCCCGTCCGCGGCTTCCTCGCCCGCGCAGCCCTGGCTCCCCGGCGCCGGCTAGCCAGCTGGCGCGGACGGTGCAGCTGCGGACGGTGCAGCCGCGGACGGCGCAGCCGCGGACGGCGCAGATGCGGACGGTGTGGACGAGGTGGACGAGGTGGAGATGCCTCGGTAGCCGCGGCCGATCAGCCGCCGTTCGTCGAGCGGCTGGTTCGCCAGATCACGCAGGTCGGTGGCGGCGTCGGATATCGGCTTGTCGTTCTGCGTGCCCCGGCTCCCGTCGGAGTAGGCGAGCTGCACCATGATCACATAATGGCCGGTCGGGGATGCTGTCCGTAGCGCGTTGTCCCCGTTCGGTCCGGTGATCTTCCCGCCCGGCAGGGCTCCCTCCGGGAGCGCCAGCGGGCTCACTCCGCCCTGGGCGGCCTGGAGCATCTGTGCGGCCTGCATCGCGGTCAGGACGTTGTCGACGACCAGGACGCTCACGCCGAGGAGCAGCCGCCGCCCGTTCTTGTCGGCCTCGCCGAGGTAGAGCGCCCGGACCTGCTGGCGGCACGCCGGACCGGTCAGCGTGGGCGCCGCCGTGGGCTGCGCAGTGGCCGCAGGCCCGGCCGAGGTGGGCGCCGCCGCGACCGCCGTGGACGTGGGCCTGGCCGTTGCGGCTGCCGTCGGTGTTGCCGCAGGCATCGGGGCACCGGGGCGGTCGAGCGTGCCCTTGATCTCACCGGTGAGGTCAGGGCATCCGTCGTCCAGCTTGCGCGCGATCCGGGTGTAGGTGTGACTTCCGGCCGTGAATGTCGGGTCCCGGAAGAACTCGCTCTCGGTGACCGGATCGACGTCGGTTGCGGCGGAGTCGAGGAAGGTGGCGGAAACGGGTTTGACCGTGGGCAACGGGGCCGCCAAACTCTCGCCGTCTTCAGAGCTTCTCATCGTTCGATATGTCACGGCGACCGCGGCCAGCACAGCGACTGCGGCCAGCACGGCGACCACGATCACCATCGGCCGCCACGCCCCCCGCTCAGGCGCGCCAGACTGACCGGTATCCCAGTCGTTCACGCCGTCGTACCCGTGCTCGTGCGGGACGTCGTCACGCGGACCGTCCGTCGGGCGCCGCCCGACGAAACGCGCGCCGCGGCCACCGAACCGTGCGCCGCGGCCACCGAACCGCGCGCCGCGGCCACCGAACCGCGCGCCGCGGCCACCGAACCGTGTGGCGACCGCGGGCCCGCTGCCCGCTACGCCGCCGTCCTCGCGCGAGTACCGGTAGTACTCATCGGGATCGAGGAGATCCGCGCCTGTCTCGTCATCCGACGCGTAGTCGGCACGCTCGTCGTCCTCGGACTCGTCGTCGAAGCGCGTCCAGCCGTCCTCGCGGTCGTCGTGGCCGTCCTCACGGTCGCCGTCCTCACGGTCGCCGTCCTCACGGTCACCGTCGCCGTCATCGTCGAAGCCGAGGTTCCCACCCGATCTGGCTGGCCCGCCGGCGGCCCGGCCTGGCGGTGCCGCGCCGAACAGTGGGTCGTCGGCGAGCGGCGTCCAGCCTCCCGGCTGGGTAGGTCGCTGCTGAGCCTGTCGCTGCCGCGCCGAGGCCTGGTCCTCGGGCCAGGCGTCGTCGGACGCTCGGCCGGGTCGCCGCGCCGAGCCGCCCGCTGGCCTCCATCCACCGGCGGCGGCGTCGGAGCCTCCGTCCCGACCGGCCCTTCCGCCTCCGTCGTCCCGACCGGCGTCCGGCCATCGATCCGTGCCGCTCATTCGACGACGGTAGCTGACTGTTATGATCTTGTTGACGTCGGTTCGCCCGCGTTCGTGAGTCGTCCGCCGCTGGTCTCGGCACCGCCCGGCGGTAGTCGGCCGTTCGCCGCCCGGCTGTGCCGGCGCTGCGGGCTCGGGCGCCGGCGGACGCCGCCGGCGAGAGATGTCCGGAGCCTGGTAACCTCAAAGACTGCGGCCCGTGACATGACTGTCCTGACGTGATGTCGACTGTCCTGACGTGATGTCTTCGAGGCCATGACGTCGCTCCATGACGTCGGAGGCCATGACGTCCACAGTCATGACATCCACAGTCATGGCGTCGGAGTCATGGCACCGGAGTCATGGCATCCGAATCATGTCAACAGTCCTGTCAACGCGACCGCTCCTCACATTCTTGACCCGTTCGCCGTCTGTGGCTCCTGATCCAGCGGGATCAGACCTGGGCGGGTATCGCGAGCGGTGTCCCGACGAAGAAGGCAGACCTGTGCGCACGTACCAGCCCAAGCCCGCGGATGTTCAGCGTGCGTGGCATGTCATCGACGCCAGCGACGTCGTCCTCGGTAAGCTGGCGAGCCAGGCTGCCCAGCTGCTGCGTGGCAAGCACAAGGCGTACTACGCCCCGCACATCGACACCGGTGACTTTGTGATCATCGTCAACGCCGGCAAGGTGGCGCTGTCCGGTTCGAAGCGGGAGCAGTCGCAGTACCACCGTCACTCGGGCTACCCGGGTGGTCTGCGCAGCACCAGCTACGGCGAGCTTCTCGACACTCGGCCCCAGCTGTTGGTCGAGAAGGCGATCAAGGGCATGCTTCCGAAGAACAAGCTCGGCCACGCGCAGGCGCGCAAGCTGAAGGTCTACGCCGGCCCGACGCACCCGCACCAGGCGCAGCAGCCGCAGCCGTTCGAACTCACTCAGGTCGCGCAGTAGCCGCATCTGGCCCGGCTTGCCCTGTTCGCCGCCGGGGTCCCCGCGGATCTGCGAAGCAGATCTGCGGGGGTCACACTCTGGTCAGCTTCCCGGGGGGCCGCACTGTCTTTCCGGGGGAGCGAACCCCCGGACCCCCCGATGTCGCGCTCCGCGCGACCCACGAACTGCAAGGAAGGAACGCGACGTGGCTGTCGTGACCGACGTCCAGGGCAACCCGCGGGCAACCGGCCGCCGCAAGGAGGCCGTAGTCCGGGTGCGCCTGCTGCCCGGCTCGGGGAACTGGTCCCTCAACGGGCGCTCCCTGGAGAGCTACTTCCCGAACAAGGTGCACCAGCAGCTGGTCAACGAGCCGCTGAAGGCGCTCGACCGGGCCGAGTCGTATGACGTGGTGGCGCTGCTGCACGGTGGCGGCATCTCCGGGCAGGCTGGCGCGCTGCGGCTCGCCCTCTCGCGGGCGCTCATCCTCGCCGAGGAGGACTCCCGGCCGACGCTGAAGAAGGCCGGCTTCCTCTCCCGCGACTCCCGGGTCAAGGAGCGCAAGAAGTACGGCCTCAAGAAGGCCCGCAAGGCCCCGCAGTACAGCAAGCGCTAGTCCTTGCTGGCCGCGTCGGCGCACCGCCGCGGGAGCGGCAGCGTGGCACGGCACGGCACGGCCGACAGGCACGGCAAACCGCCCGTCCGAGACGGGCGGTTTTGTCATGCCCTGCGGCCGGTCGCCGGCCGGGGTGCGGCGATCCGACTCGCGACGGGGGTCGATAGGAAGCCAGGCCCGGGTCGGCGAAGATGTGGCGTGCTTGGCCCCAGCCTGGGGCTCAAGCGCGGTCTTCGACGCCGGACCCGAGGGGGACGGGCCGGCCTCGGGACAGGCCGGCGAGCCGCGCCAGGGGATGCCATCCACCGCGACAGCCCCGCGCGTCGCCGGTGTCCTTGACGGTGTTCGGCGACGTGCGACTGGTTTTGGGGGACCCCCATGGGGCGGCTGTTCGGTACCGACGGCGTTCGGGGCGTGGCGAACGTGGACCTGACCGCGGAGCTGGCCCTGGGGCTGGCGGAGTCGGCGGTCGAGGTGCTCACCGAGCACCGGGCGCCCGGTGCCGGGCGCCCGGTGGTCGTCGTCGGACGCGACACCCGGCCGTCCGGTGAGTTCCTGGAGGCCGCGGTCGTCGCCGGGCTCGCATCCAGGGGTGCCGACGTCGTCCGCGTCGGCGTGGTGCCGACGCCGGCCGTCGCCCACATCGTCGCCGCGACCGGCGCCGACCTGGGCGTGATGCTCTCGGCCAGCCACAACCCGATGCCCGATAACGGGATCAAGCTCTTCGCCGCCGGCGGGCACAAGCTGCCCGACGAGGTCGAGGACGCCATCGAGGCCCGGCTGGCGGCCAGCCCGCGCAGGCGTCCCATCGGCGCCGCCGTCGGGCGGGTGCGGGACGAGCCCGGCTACATCGCCAAGGTGGTCGACGGTTACGTCGACCACCTGCTGTCCACCCTGCCCGCCCGGCTTGACGGCCTGAAGGTCGTCGTCGACTGCGCCCAGGGCGCCGCGTCGACGCTCGCGCCGCGGGTGCTGCGGGCCGCGGGTGCGGACGTCGTCGCGCTGCATGCCGACGGCGACGGCGAGCGCATCAACGAGGGCTCCGGAGCCACCCACCTCGACAGCCTGCGGGCCGCGGTGCTGGAACACGGCGCGGACGTCGGGATCGCGCACGACGGCGACGCCGACCGCTGCCTGGCCGTCGACGCCGCCGGTGAGATCGTCGACGGCGACCAGATCATGGCCGTGTGCGCGCTGGCGATGGCCGAGCGCGGCGAGCTGACCAGCCGCCGGCTCGCCGTGACGGTCATGTCCAACCTGGGCCTGCACCACGCCATGCGGGAGGCCGGGATCGAGGTGCTCGCGACCCCCGTCGGCGACCGGTACGTCCTCGCCGAGATGCGCCGTCACGGCATCGCCCTGGGCGGCGAGCAGAGCGGCCACGTGATGTTCCTGCGCCACGCCACCACCGGCGACGGCCTGCTCACCGCACTCGCCCTGCTGGGGCGGATGCGGGAGACCGGCCAGCCGCTGGGTGAGCTGACCAAGGCGATGACCAAGCTGCCGCAGGTGATGGTGAACGTGCGCGGGGTGGATCGGGCCCGCGTCTCGAGGTCCGCCGGGCTCGCCGACGCGGTCCGCGAGGCCGAGACGGAGCTGGGTGACGAGGGCCGGGTGCTCCTGCGCCCGTCCGGCACCGAGCCGCTGGTCCGGGTGATGGTCGAGGCGCCCACCGACGCCCAGGCCCGCGCGATCGCCGTCCGCCTCGCCGAGGCTGTCGAGCGGGAGCTCGCGATCAGCGTTTGACCACGCTTGACCGCTGGCCGGCGCGGTATTCGTCACATCTGGGCCCGGATCATTCGCGAAACCGGTCGACGCTTCCGGGGTCCGTCGGCGCGACGGCGGCGAGGCTGCGTACGCTGAGCCGCATGTGCGGGATCATCGGCTACGTGGGAGAGCAGTCCGCTCTCGAGGTCGCCCTCGGCGGACTGCGTCGGCTCGAGTACCGAGGGTACGACTCGGCGGGAATCGCCGTGGTCGGCGCGGGCGCGCTACGGGTCGTCCGCCGGGCCGGGAAGCTGGCCAATCTCGAGAAAGCGCTCGCCGAGAGCGACGACGGCGCCGTGGTCGGCGAGGGCATGGCCGGCACGACCGGCATGGGCCACACCCGGTGGGCGACGCACGGCGGCCCGACGGACGCGAACGCCCACCCGCACACCGACTGCACCGGCGCGATCGGCGTCATCCACAACGGCATCATCGAGAACTTCACCGCGCTGCGCGCCGAGCTGTTCGCCGCCGGCCACGAGCTGGCCAGCGAGACCGACACCGAGGTCGTGGCCCACCTGCTGGAGGCGGAGCTCGGCCGGCCGGGCTCCGGCGAGGTCAACGCCGTGACGGCGGCCGAGAGCGCCGAGGGCGGGCGCCATCCGCTCACCGAGGCCATGCGTCGCGTCTGCCTGCGCCTGTCCGGCGCCTTCACCCTGGTGGTCCTGCACCGGGACTTCCCCGACGTCGTCATCGGTGCTCGGCGCAACAGCCCGCTGGTCATCGGGCTCGGCGAGGGCGAGACCTTCCTCGCCAGCGACGTCTCCGCCTTCATCGCGCACACCCGCGACGCCCTGGAGATCGGGCAGGACCAGATCGTCGAGGCCCGCCGCGAGGGCGTAAGCATCATTGACTTCAACGGCGAGCTGGTCGAAGGCCGCCCGTACCACGTCGACTGGGACGCGAGCGCCGCCGAGAAGGGCGGCTTCCCGTACTTCATGCTCAAGGAGATCAGCGAGCAGCCGACGATCCTCGCCGACACCCTGCGCGGGCGGCTCTCGCCCGACGGATCGATCGTCCTCGACGAGGAACGCCTCTCCGGCGAGGACTTCCGCGACATCGACAAGGTGTTCATCGTCGCCTGCGGCACCGCCTACCACGCCGGGCTGATCGCCAAGTACGCGATCGAGCACTGGACCAGGCTGCCCTGCGAGGTCGAGATGGCCTCGGAGTTCCGCTACCGCGACCCGGTGCTGGACCGCTCCACGCTGGTGGTGGCGATCAGCCAGAGCGGCGAGACGCTGGACACCCTGATGGCGGTCAAGCATGCCCGCGAGCAGAAGGCCCGGGTCCTGGCGATCTGCAACACCAACGGGTCGACGATCCCGCGCGAGTCCGACGCGGTGCTCTACACCCGCTGCGGCCCCGAGGTCGGCGTCGCCGCGACGAAGACGTTCCTCGGCCAGGTCGCCGCCTGCCTGCTCGTCGGCCTCTTCCTGGCGCAGGCCCGCGGCGTGCTCTACGGCGACGAGGTCGGCGCCTACGTCGAGAAGCTGCAGAAGATGCCCGAGCTGGTGGCCCGCACGCTCGGCACCGTCGGCCCCGTGCGTGAGCTCGCGCGCAGCCTGGCCGGCGCGAAGACGGTGCTCTTCCTGGGCCGGCACGTGGGCTACCCGGTGGCGCTGGAGGGCGCGCTCAAGCTCAAGGAGCTCGCCTACATGCACGCCGAGGGTTTCCCGGCCGGCGAGCTCAAGCACGGGCCGATCGCGCTGGTCGAGCAGGGCGTGCCAGTCGTCGTCGTCGTGCCCTCGCCGCGCGGGCGGGCGGTGCTGCACGACAAGGTCGTGTCGAACATCCAGGAGGTCCGGGCCCGCGGCGCGCGCACGATCGTGATCGCCGAGGAGGGCGACCACCTCGTCGAGCCGTTCGCCGACCACCTGATTCGGGTGCCGGCGACGCCGTCGCTGTTCTCCCCGCTGGTGACGACGATCCCGCTGCAGGTCTTCGCCTGCGAGCTGGCGCTCGCCCGCGGCCTCGACGTCGACCAGCCCCGCAACCTGGCCAAGTCGGTCACCGTGGAGTAGGCCGTCGCCCTGCCGGTCCGTGTCCGGATCAGACCTCGAGGCTCAGGGCTCAGCCCCGTCGTCGGGGCCGTGGCCGCCGGATGTGTCTGTGACGGGGACGCCGCAGGTAGCGGCGGCACTAGCCGACCGCTGCGAGCAACGCGTCGATGACGAGGTCCTGCTGAGCAGCGGTGAGCATGGGGTACAGGGGGAGCGACAGGAGCCGCCGACAGACCGCTTCGCAACGCGGGAGATGTCCGCTGTGACCGGCGTCAAAGGTCTGTTGGTGATTTAGCGGAACGTAGTGCACCTGCACACCGACGCCGGCCTGACGCATCTCGTCGAAGACACGGTCCCGGTCTTCGACCTGGACGACATACAGGTGCCAGCCGTGCCGCCAGCCAGCGGCGACTTCGTCCGGGCAACGCACGCCGCTCCCAGCCAGCGCGGCTGTGTAGTAGGCGGCGAGCTCACGCCGCCGCGCCGTCCATCCGGTCAGCTTGCGGAGCTGGCTGGAGCCCAGCGCCGCCTGGAAGTCGGTCAGCCGGTAGTTGAAACCCATGGAGTCGATCGAGTAGCGCCACGGCTGGGCTGAGGAGGAGCGGTCCAGCGCGTGGTTACGGAAGAGCCGCAGGCGCCGCGCGATCTCAGGCGAGTTGGTGGTCGCCGCGCCGCCCTCGCCCGTGGTGATGTTCTTCGCCGGGTGGAACGAGAAAGTACAGACGTCGGAGTTGGCGCAGTTGCCGACAGGCCCGTCAGACGTCGCGGCGCCGAGTGCGTGCGCCGCGTCCTCAATGACGACCCGGGGACGGTACCGGACGGCATGGAGGTCGATGGGGCGCCCCGCAAAGTGAACCGCCACGAGCCCGTCCGCGGTTCGAGGGACTTCGCCGAGATCCAGGTTGAGGCTGTCCTCGTGAATATCGGCGAATGCCACCTGGGCGCCTACGTAGCGTGCGCAGTTCGCCGACGCGACGAACGTCAGCGGGGAAGTGACCACCAGGTCGCCGGATCCCAGTCCCGTCGCGGCGGCCGCCGCGTGCAGCGCGGCCGTCCCGCTGCTGAACGCCACGGCATGCTTGGCTCCCACCATCGACGCCAGTTGGTCCTCGAACTCCTCGACCGCGCCTCCACCGGTGAGGCTGCCATTGCGAAGCACATTGACCACGGCAGCGATGTCGTCATCCTCGACCAGGTGCCGTGCGTATGGAATCACTGATACTCCCGGGGTGGTCGACGCGTTCTCAGGGCCGCCCGCCGGACGCCAGAAAAGCTGTGTCCGAGGCGTCGCAGGTGACGAAGAACTGTCTCTCGGTGCCCCACCTCGATTTCGCGTTGTCCACACCCACCGAGTGCGAATATCCTAGGTCCACTTGGCGGACTCCTTGGGCGGCTAGCCAGGAAAATGCGTGATGGAGCATGGCGACGTTAGGCCGGGCGTGTCGAGCGGCGTCATCCCAGCCATTGAGGTAGTATGCCGACTCGGTCGGAGTGACCAGGAAGAAGCCGACGGAGGCGAGCTGGCCTCTGTGCCAGCAGCCAAAGCCCCTGAAAAATCCAGAGGTGTCATTGAGGAAGGCGTCCACCAGTTTTTCCGGGCTCAGGTAGGCCGAGCTGACGCGACGTTGGGTCCGGTGGACGAGGTCAACGGCGCCGTGCCGGTCTCCGAGCCCCAGCGGGCTGGTGACGACCTCCTTGTCCGCGAGTACCGCGCGAACCTCGTTACGCAGTGTCGGCCGATATGTCGGGATCATCACGGCATTCGCTGCGGGGAGTTTCTTCACCTGGGTCGCGCGGATGTTGGCCGGAGCCGAGGCGACGCTTTCCGCGCAGGCTCGGTCGGTGGGTGGCAGGACAAGACGATGACAGGGCAGTCCCAACTCGCGTTCGGCGGCGCGGAGCGCGTCGCCGATGACAGCCGGGTCGTAGACGGCCTGGCCCTCCTGATAGACGCCGCCGTATCCGATGGCACCCGAGGCGAACGAGCCGGGCGCCAGCGTTCCGCCGGCGAGCATGGGCATGACGTATCGGCACCCGAGATCCATTTCGTGGATCAAGCCCTGGCCACCGAACGTCCCGGCAAGGGCGCGAAGCCAGCCCAGAGTGGCATAGGGAGTCATCCCGGCTGCCTCTGGACGACATCGAACAATGGCTCCACGACCAGGTTGTTTACGATCTTGATGAGAGCGGTCGTACTGTCGGGCGTGAGATCACCGCGGCAAGGGAGGCAGAGCAGGCTGTCGCTGCGTCGCCGAGCTCCAGGATCTGGAACGTCGCCCGGCTCGCCTGGTCGGACTACGGCGCTGAGCGGAAGATAAAGGCGGGTGGTTTCGACACCATGCAGCGCCAAGGTCTGCGCGGCGCGATGGCGTAACCCGGCCGTGATCTCGACGGCGAGAAATGTGTACGGCGTGGTGGGGTTCCGCGGTAGTACGCGCATTGCAGCACCAGGGTTGCCGTGGATGGCTGCCCGGAGGCTGTCGGCCATCGCCATGCCTCGCTTCCTGGTCGTCGGCCAGGTGGTCAAGGCGTCCCTGAGGCGGCTGGCGTCCAGGTCGGACATCCGCGCGGGGAGCAGCGGGGTGTGGGCGACCTTGATCGAGGCTGCCAACAAATCGTCGTACCATGGCCCGGCTGGCCCGGCCATGTTCTGACGGAGACGATTGGCGATCTTGTTCGCCTTCCGCGCCTTGCGGATATCCTGGACAATGAGCGCTCCACCGCCTGCGAGCAATGGCTTATGTCGGCCGAAGCTGAGAAGGCCATAGTCGCCGAAGCTACCGAGAGGTCTCGCGTGGAACTCGCCCGAGTACACCTGGGCAGCGTCATCGATCAGACAGACACCCCGTTCCGCGCAGGCCGCCGACAGCTCTCGCAGGTCCATCGTCTGCCCGACGAGATGGGTGGCCAGGACAGCTCTGGTCAAGGGACCCACGGCCGAGACGAGCCGGTCGGGACGCGGCAACAGATCGCCGCCGTCGATGTCGACCAGAACCGGGTGGCAACCGGCCGCCCAGACCGCGCGGAGGATCGACGGGCAGTTGTAACTCGACAGGACGACCTCGTTCCCGTCGCCACCGTCTTCGCACGTCAGCGCGAGCCAGAGCGCCGTCGTTCCCGAGTCTGTCAATATCACCTGAAATGGTTGGACGCCATGTTCGGCGGCCAGTTGCTCGCGGACATGTTCGCGTGCTCGTTCCGGATCCGCCGCCGTCCCGGCGGATGGTCGCGGACATAACGGCACCAGTACGGTGGTCGGATACGGGCTGTAGCGGGTATCAAGCATCAGGATGTTCTGGCCAGGACGTCAGCCAACATTTCGGTCAACGCTGCGCAGTGGCTCACGATGTCCTCGACGCGAATCCGCTCGTTGTCGCTGTGCGCGGCATGGAGCTCGCCAGGTCCGAAAACGATGGTCGGGATCCCAATGCGTTCGTAGACGCGGGCGTCGCAGGCGCTGGCGAACTCGCTGTCGGAGCTGGCGTCGCCCGCCAGAGAGACGAGCTGGGCGTGTGCCCGCCGAGCGACGGCGCCGTCCAGCAGCGCACTGGCGGGCACGTTGAACTCCCGCTCGGTGATCTTGGGGGGTATCGCGTCGTCGGGAAGACGACCACGGATGAGGCCGTCGAGGCGGGACAGCAGGGCGGGCATGGCCAGCCCGGTCGGCAACGCCGCGGTCACTGTCACGACGCAGCTGGCGGCAGGGAGTGAAGGGTCGCCGCCGCCTTCAATCCTCCCGGCACAGAGATATCGGGACGTAACCGTCTCGCGCATCGTTTCGACACACCACTGGTTCAGCTCCTCCAGCGCACAGACCACCTGCGCGGCCACCCAGACGGCGTTCTCGTGGGATCTGCTCTGCGTCATGTGCCGAGGAGTTCCGAAGCATGCGACGTCGAACTGTTGAAACGAACGGGTGCGGGTGCATACCCGGTTCTCGGAAGGCTCGCAGATGATGGCTAGATCTGGTCTTTCCAAATGGTTCTTGACCGCGCGTAGGGTTCCATTGCCGCCGAGTTCCTCATCAACCACGAACTGCAGGACCAGCCGTCCGCCGAGCGTCTCCCGGATCGCATGGAGGTTTCTGGCGGCTTGGACCATCGAGGCGACACCGCCCAACATGTCCACCGCGCCTCGCCCGAGGACCCAACCGTCCGGTGTCATTTTTCCCGAGTGGCTTCCCTCAATCTGCTGCCAATTCTCCGGGTTCGCCACGAACTCCACGTCCACATGACCGTTGAGGACGATTTCCGGGCCGGGAGCGTCGAACTCGAGGACGGCCGACAGCCCTTCTCGCGGCTTGTCCCCGTAGTCGGCGAACTGTGGCCCGAACTGCCTGAGATCGACATAGCCGGAGTCGTGGGCGATGCCCTCGTCGGTGAAGGAGAAGATTTCGAGGACATCTGCGCTGGACCGGAGCCAGGACTCGAGCAGCCGCAGGGCCCGCCCCTGTCCGGGACTACCCGCGAGCGGCTGGCAGCGGACCAGCTGTGAGGTCATGTCGGCAAGCTCGTAGGCGGGTTGCCGGTGACGCCCGGCGGTGGTCATCTCAACGGTCATGGTTCTTCCTCGATGACGGTCGTAAGGCATGAGCGAGCCCAGTCGACGATTCTTGGGAACGCCTGTCGACGGCGATAGTCGCGTTCCGCGACCTCGAAGGTCATGGTCGCGAGGCCAGGCCATTTGCTCGCGATGGCGCAGAGGACCTCCTGATACCAGGACGCGGGCAGGGTGCCGGCATCCGGGAGAACGCCCTCGACGCATCTGTGCGTACCGAGGGCGATACCCCGGAAAGCGCTGAAGTGAGTGTGAACGACGACGTCGCGCAGCTTCCAGACCTCAGCGAAGCGACACGTCCTCAAGTGCGGGTACAGCCGGTCGTCCGCGAACTTGCCGGCCGCCGTCAGCGCTGACACATGGTCGGTATACGAGAGGTGGCAGAAGTCGACTGTCGCCCGGATGTTTCCTCCGCACACACCGGCGTAGTCCTCGGGATACACCAGCGTCGGATCGAACTCGCTGCTGTCGTTCCCGGTGGCCGGCATGTTTTCCAAGCCAATCCACAGAGGCATGCCATCGACTCTCTGGCGCAGCGTGGGCAGGAATCCCAGGAAACGCTCGCGAGCTTCCATCACCGCGCGCGTGTCCCAGCGCGAGGACGGTTGGGTCTGGTTTGCGTGCAGGACGAGCCCGGTCGCGCCGATGGCCGCCAAGTGGTCGATCGCCTCCCACAGCCGGTCTCGGACCTGGGCGTCGGACGTGTAGTTGGCGTCGTTGACCGGAAAGTGGAAGATCAGTCGGCTGGCCGGGTACTCCATGCGCGCGAAGCTGAGGTTTGACTTGACCAGAGCCCAGGTGGCGCCGTCTACCAGATCCTCGCGATCGAAGATGGACGCCTCGTGTCCGTGCCCCGCCGCGGCCCAGCCGGGGTCGAACTGTTCCAGATCCGTCGCCAGAAACGGCCTGATGAACTCCATGGGCCACCTCAGTTCAGAGCGTCGGCGGCGGACGGAGGACGAAGGCCGGGAGCCAGCCGAGGTCCGACCGGGCCGGCGGCGCGGTGCCAGGCCAGTGTTGTCGCAAGACCCTTCACCAGGCTGGTCTCCGGGGCGTACCCGAGAACGCGACGTGCCAGGTCGATGCTCGGCCGCCGATCGTGAATCTCCTCCGTCGAACGGCGCCCCAGGTCCTCCGGACGGTCCAGGCCGCGCGCGAGCCGCAGCGGATGCCCGGAGAGCTCGGCCAGCAGCTCGGCGAGTCGCAGCACCGATACGGTGTGGTCCCCGGCGATGTTGAACGTAGCCAGACCACCCTGCCTCGACAGGCCGTGCGAAAAGGCCGCCAGGGTTCCATTGACGAAGTCGTCGACATAGGTGAACGTCCTCGTCTGGGTGCCGTCGCCGAGGACCGGAACCGGATCGCCGCGAACTATGCTCTGACAGAAGCGGGAGACCACGAAAGAGTCGCGCTGGCCCGGTCCGTAGACATTGAAGGGCCGAAGTATGGTGACTTGCCGGGTTGGCATCGCCAACGAACTGAAACGTTCCTCGAGGCTGACCTTGAGAGTTCCGTACAGCGACAGCGGGCGAAGCGGGCTGTCCTCGGTCAGCAGTTCTTCCTGGCTTTCGCCGTAGACCTCCGAGGAGGAGACGGCCGTCACGGAGAGGACGCTCTCGACCGACTCGACGGCGGCGGCGACGTTCGCCGTGCCGAGACCGTTCACCGCGCGCACGAGCCGCTCGTCGCCCTGGCATCTGGCGACACCCAGCACAGCTGCCAGGTGAAAGACCGCGTAACAGCCTTCCATGGCCGCCCGAAGATCTTCGTAGTCCAGGATGTCACCCCGGACGTACGAGACGCCACGCATTTCGGTAGCTGCTCGTTCGGCGATGTCGAAGACCAATACGTCGTACTGACGGGCAAGCTGGCGGACGAGCTGCTGCCCGATGAACCCCCGTCCCCCGGTGACGAGTACCCGAGGCCGGGACCTGGAGTTTGGTTTCATTTTTCCCCCGTCTGAGCCGACGCGCCACGGCCAGGAGCCGTCGGCGGCCCGCCGGTTCGGAAACGTGCGACTTTCCGAGTGTGCCGCCTGTCGGATTTCGAGGTCACAGGATTTCGACGGCTGGTCCGCGGGCGCGGCCGCGGCAGTCGAGGAAGTACGAGCACTGCGGCACGAGCGCCTCCAGGTCGAAGGCGTCGTGATCGACGAGAAGGATCACGACGTCGCTCGCCACCGCCTCCTCGGAGGTGGCGTCGACTCGCCGCACCCGTGCGTCGATGTCGTGGTAGGTCAGCGGCACGTGCGGGTCAGCTGCCCGCACGTCGGCGCCGAGCGAGAGCAGTAGCTCAGTCACGCGGACGGCGGGGGACTCGCGGGCGTCGCCGATGTTGCGCTTGTACGCGAGTCCCAGCACCAGTATCTGGCTGCCCTTGACCGCCTGCCCTCGCTCATTCAGCCCACGGGTGACCCGTTGTACGACGTAGTCGGGCATCTGGGTGTTGATGTCGTTCGCCAGCTCGACGAACCGGAAGCTGCGGCCGAGGGACTTCTGGACCTGCCACGAAAGATAGGAGGAGTCTATGGGAAGGCAGTGCCCACCGGCTCCAGGCCCCGGCAAGAACGGCATGAATCCGAATGGTTTGGTCGAGGCTGCTCGGATTGATTCCCGCAGATTTATTCCAAGTTCGTGGGAAAGGATCGCCAGCTCGTTGACGAGTGCGATATTGACATGTCGGAAGGTGTTTTCCAGCAACTTGGCCAGCTCGGCTTCGCCGAGGCCCGAGACCGGCACGATGACATCCACTATCCTGCTGTAGAAAGTGGCTGCCGCCGCGCGTGAGCTCCCGTTGATTCCGGCCACCAGTTTTGGAGTGGTCCGCAGCGTCCAGACGTCATTTCCGGGGTCGATCCGCTCCGGCGAGAAGGCGAGATGAAAGTCCTTGCCGGGCTCGAGCCCGGAAACCTCGGCGAGAATAGGGGCGAGAAGCTCCCGGGTGGTGCCTGGATAGCTGGTCGACTCGAGGACGACGAGGCAGCCGATGCGGATGTGGCGGGCGACGGCACGGGCCGACGACTCGACAAGAGACAGGTCTGGTCGGCGGTCCCGCAACGGGGTGGGCACCGTGATCACGGCCACGTCGAAACCGGTGAGACTAGTTTCGTCGGAGCTGGCCAGATAGCGCCCGGTGGCGATCGCGCCGGTCAGCTGTTCATTGGAGACGTCGCCAACGTACGACTCGCCGACGGTGAGGCTCTTGACCCTTTCCTCGTCGAGGTCGTATCCGACCACATCATGGCCGGCCTCGACGCAACGCATCGCGAGCGGAAGCCCGACATACCCCTGACCGACAACACAGATTTTACGCACGATCCCCCCGTGGATCGCGCTCGCGTTGCAGGCGCGAGCGCCTTGCGCCAGTATGATCTGACTATGCCACGGCAGGTCGATCCAATGCATGAAAGACAATAAAGTAAGGGCGTTGTCACGGAAAGTTGCCACCGCATTCGCTACTTCCGTGTGGCTGATCGCGGCTTCCTCTCCGCTCCTGTGGATGTTGGGGGCAGCGTTCGGTGCCCGCGTCCGCGCCCGTAAGTGCGACGAGCTCACCCGTCCGCCTCCCCGTGCTCGCCCGGGCCTACGACGGCGGCGCCGCGGAGATCAGCCAGGTCGACGAGGCGATGCGCGCGATCCGCGACCTCGCCGGGCCGCGCCGGTTCCTGCTCGTCGGCGACCGCAAGCTCGTCTCCCACCGAAACCTCACCGCGATCGACCAGGCGGGCGTGCGTTTCGTCGCCCCGGCCCCGCGCACCATCGTGGGGCCGGCGGTGCTCGCCAAGCAGGACGCGGCGACCGCGGCGATCGTGCACTACACCCCGGCCCGCGAGGCCGACCTGTTCACTCACCAACGCGACCTGCACCGGGTCCGCGACGGCACCGTCACGCTGAACGGCCCGATCGCCGCCGACCCACCGGCCACGTACCGGGCGGTGTTCGCGCACTCCGCCCGCCGGGTCCAGGCGTCCCGTACCGCCCGCGAGGCCGCGATCGAGAAAGCCCGCGCCGACCTGGCCCGGGTCCACCGCAACCTCGGCAGCCGCTCCTACCGGGACCAGGACACAGTCGCCGCCCGCGTCGCGAAGATCTCCGCCGAGCGGAAAGTCGGCCGCTGGCTGCGCGTCCACACCGACACCGACCCGGACACCAGAAAGCCGCTGCCGGTCTGGCACTTCGACGCCGACACCCTCGCCATCGACGAGGCCGCCGACGGCTGGTTCGCGTTGCTGACGAACCTCACCGTCGACGAGGCCGACGCCGGCCAGGTCCCGATCACGTACAAGGGGCAGGAAGCCGTCGAGCGCCGCTACTCGGCGCTCAAGGGCCCCCTCGGGGTGGCACCCGTCTTCCTCCAGAACCCGAAGCGGATCCACGGCCTGCTGCACCTGCTGTGCCTGTCGTTGCTGGTCTGGGCGCTCATCGAACGAGAAGCCCGCCGCGCCGCCGGCCCCGGTGGGAAGGTCGAGGGCCTCTACGCCCGCCGCCCGGCCGTGCCGACCACCCTGCTGATCGTGCGCGCACTCGCCCCGATGCGCCTCGTGCCCGCCCGCGACGGCCAGCCCGGCTACATCCCCCGGCCGACCCCGCTCCAGCAGCGGGTCCTCGATCTCCTCGGCGTCGACCCGACCCGCCCACCGTGATCACTAACCAGGTCCGTCAACCCATTAAAACCAGATGTGCGGAGGACGGGTGGACGCCGAGCCGGACCGCATGGTCCTCGTTCAGGACTCCACGTTCCAGAAATTCGGAAAAGGCGGGGACCGCCAGGCGGCCTTCTGCCGGTGGCTCCCCGGTCCTGATAGCCACGTTGTGGATCTTCGATTCACGAAGGATCCTGGGAAACGGTGAGACCGTGCTGACGCCCCGCCGGAAACCGCTGGTCGAAAGATTTTGTGAACTGCGGTCGCGAAAGGGCGGGCGGTCGCGGCCGGTGCACTGCAAAGATCGGAGTCAACGCGCTGTCGAACCTGCCGCGACAGCCCAATGGCCGCCGCGCCGTCCCTGTCCGGCGTTGGTATGATTCCGGTATGACGAAGGTGGCAAACGACCGTCCTGATGACGGTGTCGGCGTTGGCAGCGACGCGGGAGCGGGCGGGAAGGGGAATGAAAGCCCCGTCGAGATCGAGAGTGGGGACCTTCTGTCCTATGCCGTCGACGTCTGGGTCAGTGACATCTCGTTGCTCACCGACGCGGGCCGGTTGCTGCAGATAATGCGAAAAGCGTCCGAGGCCGGGAGTGCGGTCGTGCTGGACGAGACCTTTCACGTCTTCCCGAACGGGGCGGTATCCGCGGTCCTGCTGCTGTCGGCGTCACATCTGAGCGTCAACACCTGGCCCGAGTACAGCCTCGCAAACGTTGACCTGTTGGTCTATGGCCGGATCAAGGGGGACCTCATCATCGAGACGCTCGCCGCTGGCATGTCTATCACGCGGATGAACTCGACCCGGCTCCTGCGCGCCGTTCACTGAGGCGGCGCACCGGGCGAGCCGCGGCTCACACCGCGTCGGTCACGGGACACCGCACGGGAAGCGACCGGGGATCGGCCAGCCGTCGGGAGGCTATGTGGCCAGGCGTGCCAGGACAAATTCCCGCAGCGCGCCCACTGATTCCAGGGCGTCGAGAAAGAGGTCCTCCGCGGCGACGTCCACACCGATCTCGGACTTGATCCGCGCGAGTAGCGTGACCGCGGTGCGAGAGTCGAGACCCAGGCCCGCACCCAACAGCGGCGTCGCGTCTGGCAGTGCGGCTGTGGCCTCGTAGGAGGCCCCCAGCAGCTGCGCGAGCAGCTGCGTGACCGGATCGTGTCCCGCGGTCGCCGTCATCGCATGCACCCAACGTGCCGGTCGTCGAACGTGGCCCAGGAGTCGTCGGCCTCGAGCGAAACCCAGGGTGACGGCCCGGCGGGCAGCTCGCCGAGCTGACGGACCAGCCAGACGACCGAACCGGGCTCGGCGGCCAACAGGGCGCGCGCGGCGCCGCTGGGAGCCGGTGGGGATCCGTCGCGAATGCCAGAGAAACCCAGCTGACGCAGCAGCACCCGCAGTTCGGTGTTGCCGTCACTCGGACGGAGCGGGACGGCGAACGACGTGGCCCCCGCCTCGGCGGCGACACGGGTGACGTGGTCGAGCAGCGCTGGCGCCACACCACGCCCCTGCACCCGGCAGGACATCGCGATCAGCGGCGCCCACCACATGTCCCGGTTCGCTTCCACGACTGTCAGCCCGATCAGTCCATAGTCTCCGAAGCGGTCCTGAAGCTCGGCTACCAGCATGCCCGGTTGGGAGACCAGCTTCTCCGCGGCGTCCACGGGCAACGGCAGGCCACTGGAGTTCAGCCGCCGGGTGCGACGCACGAGCTCGCTGATCCGGACGGTGTCGGTGGCGACGGCCGGCCGGATCGTCAGCTTGAGCAGGGTGGTCCACAGGAAGTCCTCCAACGAGGAGAACTGGGCGCCAGCTTCCTGGCGGCGCAGCTCGGCTCGGTAGCGGTCGACCCGCCTCCGGGCGTCCGGGCTGAGGTCCCTCGGCATCCGGTCGCCGCGTTCGAACATCGCCAGAGCCTCCCGGCGATCGGTGACCTGGACCCCTGGGCACCTGGCCAGGACCTCGGCCCGTTCGAACGGGCTGTCATCCACCAGAAGCATCGAAGATGTCGATATTCCGAGCGTTTCAGCGATTGCGCGTATCGACTCGCTTTTGGGTCCCCAACTCAGCTGCGGGGCGACCAGCAGTGCCCACAGCCGGGGCAGCCGGCGCAGCTCCGTCTCGACGACGCTCGCGGTCCGGCTGGCGACGCTGTTGACGACGCCGGCAGCGTCGAGCCGTTCCATCATCGCGAGCACGTCCGCGCGCGGTGTGATCTCCTCACGGTCGTCGCGTTCGAGGAACACGCCGTCCCACACGGTGCCGTCGAGGTCCCAGACGACACACTTGATCTCGGCCGAGTCAGGCTGCATGGTCAGGTCAGGTCCCTGTCGAAACGCATCCGCATGCTGAGGTGGGTCGGCTCGAAGCCGATCTCCCGGTACAGGACGCGCATGCCCACATTCGTCGCGTTGACCTTTGCGACAACCTCGCGGACCTTGTGCTGGGCGGCAAAATCCAGCCCGGCGCGCACCAGCTGGCGGCCCACCTCGTACCGGGCCGCGAGGTCATCGACGGCAAGTGACCGAAAGTTGGCGTAGACCTCGTGGGTGACGAAGTTGGTATTGATACTCATCCATAGCCAGCCCACGACGGCGCCCTGCTCGTCCACAGCGACGAGGGTGCCTTCCGGATCGCGTTCGAGGGCTTTCTCCGCCCGCTGGTGAAGTGCCCTCTCGTCGGTGACGGCGTCCTCGCCAAAAGACGCGAGCGCAATCATCTGCTCAAACCGGATGATATGCGGTATATCGGTCGGCCCGGCCGGGCGAACCGTGGCCGTCATGATTTCCACTGGGCAAGCTTGCCCGGCGCGAAAACGGAGCTCCCGCAACGGGGGCATCCCTGCTCTTTCAGCATTCCGATCGACTTCCATTGCTGGCCGGGCCCGACCAGGTAGCGGGCGTTGCATTTCTTACAATTATACTCGCGGTCCGCCTGGCGAATGTCGGCGGTGTAAAGCGGGCCGCTGGCCGGGGCGTCCGCGTCGACAGACTGGGTACGCATCGTGGTCACGAGGTGCCTGGCGTGGCTGACCCCGCCGAGTATGCCACTGCCCTCGTACTCGTTGAAGTTGGTCAGCAGGGACGAGGTGCTGAGGCCGAGTTCCACGAGCGTCTCGTCGATTTCCAGGGCGGCGTCCGGACCTTTTGGGCCGAAGTGGAAGTAGATGTCGCGGCCCGGGCCGGGGCGCAGGCCGTCGATCGCCCTGGAAAGGAACAGGCGGGCACCCGGCGTGGTGTAGGGCGGGTCGGTCATGGCCGCCGTGAACCGGCCACGCACCTCGGCCGGGAGCGGCTGTCGAAGATCGTGCCTGAAGAGCTCGACGGCGAAGCCACCGCCGGCGGTCAGCTCCTGCACCGCATCGAGGATCTCCGGCGAGATGTCCACCACCGCGATCGTCCTCGTCAGCGTCGTCCCGAGCACCCGGCCGACCTTGGCGATGGCGACACTGATCAGGTCGTCGTCGCCTACCGCGAGCAGCGCCGGGGTGGGCAGCATACCTGCCTCGATCATGTGAAGCACCCGCCGCACCTTGGTGGCTGCCGTAGCATGCGACTGATCCAGGGAAAGATCTACCGCGGGCCCCGTGGCGATTACCTCCGCGAGCTCGTCCACGACCGGCATCAGCTCTGCCGGAATGGTGATCCGCGTTCCCGCGCACCGGTCGCAGAGGACGTCGACTGGCTCGCTCCCGAGCCCGAGCGTGGCGACCAGCTGCCGTCCGTTCGCTGTCAGCTGGGACGGCCGATCCCTGGTCAGAACGGAACGAACGCGCAGTTGGTTCTGCACGGCCGCGACGACCGGGACGGGCAGCCGGGTGTCCCTGCTTATCAGGCGAGTCGGAGCCGGCGACAAGCGTGCAATGGATCGCAGGACCCGCTGGACACCGGAGTCCCCCTCCGCCAGCTTCACGTCCTCGGCTACCTCGGTCAACAGCCGTAGCGCGGACTCCAGTTCGGCGTCGGGCGAACGGCCACTACCCTCGGTTTCTCCCGGCCCTCCCTTCGGATACTGCGTTCTGCTGGTGGCATTGCCCATGATGCTCGATTCGTCTGGTCAAAAAACGGGGATACTCGATGTCAGCTGTGGCACTCTTGGTAATATCTACGAAATTTGGTCGACTCGAACCTGGTCGAGTTGTTCTTCCGAAGCATCGCCATCGTCGTCGGTCTGTGCGACACTTGAGGTCAGCTCACGCTGGAGCGCATCGACGTCCATGGGTAGTTCCTGGTACTTCAGGTCGTGTGCCTTCTTCGCGTCCCTGGCACGTTGTCTGCCTCTGCGCCCCACGTCCGGCTCCTCGGTGGTCTCTCTCAGGCTCGTACCTTCGAGGGTAGCCCCTGGATCTTTTCCGGGGAGCGGTATGTGCTCAGGGGTGACATCCGAATATGATCTTGATGGGGATGTCGGACCAGGTGACGTATGGCGCCGTCGTGCACCTTCCGTGCACCTTCCGTGCGGCTGGGCGGCGTCAGGCCGGGCCGACCGCGTCGCTGCCCGCGGCGTCGTTGGTAGCGCGGCCATGGTGCCAGCGGACGGTCTCGTCCCAGAGGGCGTCCGCGAGCTCCTCGTTGTCGTCGGCGAGGCCGAGAACCAGTTCGACCAGCTCGGCCTGCGGCAGGCTCTCGAGGAACACGCCGACCGCGGCGCGCACATAGTCGTCCTGGTCGTCCTCGTCGTCGTCCGCCTGGATCAGGCCGGTCGCGGCCAGCGCGACCGCGACGCCGTGCTGGCACAACGCCGTCGAGGGCGTGTGCCCGCAGGTGCACTCCTGGTGCCGCCCGCCCTCATCCACCAGCAGCTTCACGGCGAACTGGCGGCCGTCGTCGACGGTTCCGGAGGCGTCGCTCGGCCGGATCCGGAGATCGGCGACCTTGCCGAGGAGCGCGAGCCCAACCCCACGGCTGAAGGTCTCGGCACCCGCGAGCGCCGCGCAGACGGTCTCGGTGAAGGCTGCCTCGAGTGGCGTGAGGATGACCTCGTCGTGCGGGCCGTCCCCGGAAACCCTGATGATCACCGCCCAATACTACGCACCTACCGCACTCGCCGGCTTTGCGGGTTGGCCGTCCGGTATTCGGGCTGGTTGGGCGACTGAGCCCGGGGAAGGCCAGGACGGACGCACACCGGTGAGGCCATCAGCACCGGGGCAGTCGCCCCGACGGCCAGTAGGGTGCTGGAAAGCGCACCCGACTGCTGCCGACGCCGACCAGCCCGCCCCGTCGACCCTGGAGAGCCGATGAGCCTGCCGGACGCGTCCGCGGCGCCGCGCGCGTATGCGGCCGTCGACCTCGACGCCGTGCGCGAGTCGACCGCGACGCTGGTCACTCGGGCCGGATCCGCCGCCACCATGGCCGTCGTCAAGGCAGACGGGTACGGCCACGGCATGATCCCGTGTGCCCGGGCGGCCCTCGACGGCGGCGCGACCTGGCTCGGCGTCGCCGTCATCGAGGAGGCGCTGGCGCTGCGCGCCGCCGGCTTCACCGTGCCGGTCATGTCCTGGCTGATGTCACCCGGCGAGCCGCTGGGCGCGGCGCTCACCGCCGACATCGACCTGTCCGCCTCGGCCGGCTGGGCGCTGGACGAGATCGCCGCGGCAGCCAGGGCCACGGGCCGGCAGGCCCGCGTCCATCTCAAGGCCGACACCGGGCTCGGCCGCGCGGGCGCGGCGCCGGCCGACTGGCCGGCGCTGTGCGATGCCGCGGCCGCGCTGCGCGCCGAGGGGGTCCTGGACGTCGTCGGCGTGTGGAGCCACTTCGCGTTCGCCGACGCGCCGGGCCATCCGACGGTGCAGGGGCAGATCGGCCGGTTCACCGACGCTGTCGCGGTGGCCGAGAAGGCGGGGCTGCGTCCCCAGGTCCGTCACCTGGCCAACTCGGCCGCCACCCTGGTCAGCCCCGAGGCCCACTTCGACCTGGTACGGCCCGGCATCTCGATCTACGGGCTCTCGCCCGGCCCCGAGGTCGGCCGCTCGGTCGAGCTCGGCCTGCGGCCCGCGATGCGGCTGACGGCCCGGGTGGCGCTCGCCAAGCGGGTGCCGCCGGGCAGTGGCGTCTCCTACGCGCACCGGTACACGACCGAGGCGGAGACGACGCTCGCCGTCGTCCCGCTCGGCTACGCGGACGGCATCCCCAGGTCGGCGACGAACCTCGGCGAGGTGCTCCTGGCCGGCCGCAGGCGGCGGATCGCAGGGACGGTCTGCATGGACCAGTTCGTCCTCGACGTCGGCGACGACCGGGTCGCGGCCGGCGACGAGGTGGTGCTGTTCGGGCCGGGCGACGGCGGCGAGCCGACCGCCGACGACTGGGCCGAGGTGCTCGGCACCATCAACTACGAGATCGTCAGCCGCATCGGCGCCCGCATCCCGCGCGTCTACCGCGGCGCCTGAAAGCCTGTTGCGGCTCTCGCCGAGACGCCACGGCGGAAGCGACCTACCGTCGTACGTGGTGCGGGTGGAGACGGGCGACGGTGGGCGCAGTGGCTGGACGGACGGTGGCAGGAAGGAGACGACGTGAGGCTCTGGCGACGCGGCGACCGGCACACGACCACGGCGATCAGGCCGGCCGGTGGCCCAGCTCTCGACGAGTCCGACGAGACCGACGACCTCGAGGCGCTCGACGCGATGGACGGGCCCAGTGGCGCTGGCACCCTCGGCGGAAGCCCTGACGGCCCGGTGATGCTCACGCTGACCACCCGCGAGCAGATCGAGAAGGCCGCCGCGGCCGAGGCGGCCCCGAAGATGGTCCGGGTGCGTCCCGGTCGAGGCGCCTTCGGCGGCACCGCCGGCGGCCAAGGCTGCGCCCGCTAGGCTCCCGGCTCCCACGGAAGCCCTGAGCTCGTGCGGCCAGGCGGCCAGGCCGGCCAGGCACATCGGCGGATGATGGATGGGTGATGACCGCACGCTCGTCTGACGCGCTGCCCGGCGCCACGCCGCCTGTCCCGGTGCCGCCCGCCCTGGTGCCCGCCTCGGCAGGCCCGCTGGTGGTCGAGACACCGGAACGGATGCGGGCGCTGGGCGCCCGGATTGCCGACGTCGCCCGCCCGGGGGACCTGATCGTGCTGGCCGGCCCGCTCGGCGCGGGCAAGACGGTGCTGGTGCAGGGCATCGCCGCAGGGCTGGGCGTGCCGGGGCCGGTGACGTCGCCGACGTTCGTGCTCGCCCGGGTCCATCCGGGGGGCCGGCTGCCGCTGGTGCACGTCGACGCCTATCGGCTCGGCGGCGTCGCCGAGGTGGACGATCTGGATCTCGACGCGGACACCGACGTGGCGCTGACCGTCGTCGAGTGGGGCGCCGGCCGGGTGGAGCAGCTCGCGCAGGAGCACCTGCGCGTCGACATCGACCGTCCCGAGGGCGACGAGGCGGGCGAGACGCGCCGCGTCCGTCTCGTCTCGACGGGCCCCGGCTGGTCGGCCAGGCTCCGCTCGCTGCTGGCCGGCGCCGCGCCGGCCAGCTGATCGGCCGGCGCAGCGACGCCGGCCCACGGATCGGTGCGGAGCTCGACCGGTCGCGATCCGTAGGCTGGGCGGGTGCTGGTGCTCGCCCTTGACACCTCGACCCCGGCCTGCTCGGTGGCCCTCGTCGACATAGTCGACACATTGGACACTGTCGACATAGTCGACACATTGGACACTGTCGACATGGTCGACACGTTGGACGCTGTCGACATACCGGCCGCGCCGCCCGGTCGCGGGGCCGCGCGTCCGCTGGCATCCCGCCAGGTCGTCGACGCGCGCCGGCACGGGGAGCTGCTCGCCCCGCTCACGAGCGACACGCTCGCCGAGGCGGGCATCCGGCCAGCCGAGCTTGCCGCGGTGGTCGTGGGGCTCGGGCCAGGCCCGTTCACCAGCCTGCGGGTGGGGATCGTCACCGCCGCGACGTTCGCGGCTGCCCTGGCGCTGCCCTGCCACGGCGTGTGCTCCCTGGACGGGATCGGCGCCGCGACCCGCGGGCGGACGGGCGTCGTCACCGACGCGCGCCGCCGTGAGGTGTTCTGGGCGGCCTACGCCGACGGCGCGCGGATCACGGGCCCGGCGGTCGACCGGCCGGGGGACGCCGCGGAGCTGCTGCGCTCCGCCGGCGTGGACGCCGTCGCCGGGTCGGGCCGGGCGCTGTATCCGGAGGTGTTCGCTGACCTGGCCGTGGCTCGCGGGGGTGCGGGCACCGGAGGCAACGCGGGTGGCTCGTCGCCCGAGTATCCAGATCCCGCGGTTCTCGCCGCCCTCGCGGCGCCCGACCTGCTCGCCGGCCGCGCTCCCGCTCCGTTGACCCCGATCTACCTGCGGCGTCCGGACGTGGCGGAGCCGCACCCGGCCAAGGCGGTGAGCGTGTGACCGCCGACGACGAGCCACCACCGGATGCGTCGATCGTCGAGCTCGGGCCGATGCGCTGGTGGCACCTGGCCGAGGTCGCCGACCTGGAGCTGGCCGTCTTCGACCTCGACCCGTGGACACCGGAGATGTTCTGGTCCGAGCTCGCCCAGGGCGCGAGCCGGCACTACCTCGTCGCCCTGGTCGACGGCCGCATCGTCGGGTATGCCGGGCTCGCCGTCACCGACGAGGAGTCCTACATCCAGACCGTCGGCGTGCATCCGGCTCACCGGGGGCGGCGCCTCGGCGCCTGCCTGATGATCGCGCTGCTGCGCGAGGCGCGCCGGCGGGGGGCGCGCAGCTGCGGGCTCGAGGTCCGCACCGACAACCTGTCCGCCCGTGCGCTCTACAGCCGGCTCGGCTTCGTCGACATCGGGATCCGCCGCGGCTACTACCAGCCGTCCGGCGGCGACGCCTACGTCATGCGGGTCCGCCCCATCGACACCCCCGGCTACGGGGCCCAGCTCGACGCGGCCTGGGCCGCGCTGGCCCAGCAGGTCTCCGAGATGTCCGCCGGAAAGAAGCCCCAGGCCCCCGGCCGAGGTACCGCCGCCACCGCCGCGAGTGCGGCGGGGCCGGGCGGGACGGCGGCCCCGGATGTGGCCCGCGCGGGCGCCGCGCCGACCAGCACACCCATGCGAGGAGTGACATGACGGGGCTGACCCGGGCCCGGACCTCGACGGCCGCGGGCACGCCCGGGCCGCTGGTCCTCGGGATCGAGACGTCCTGCGACGAGACCGGGGTCGGGCTGGTCCGCGACGGCGTGCTGCTCGCCGACGCGCTCGCCTCGTCGGTGGACGAGCATGCCCGCTACGGCGGCGTCGTTCCCGAGATCGCCGCCCGGGCACACCTGGAAGCGATGGTGCCGACGATCGAACGGGCGCTCGCCTCAGCCGGCGTGCAGGCGTCCGACCTCGACGGCGTCGCCGTCACCGCCGGCCCGGGGCTCGCGGGGGCGCTGCTGGTCGGCGTCGCCGCGGCCAAGGCGTACGCCCTCGCTCTCGGCGTGCCGCTCTACGGCATCCACCACCTGGCCGCCCATGTCGCCGTCGACACCCTCGAGCACGGCCCGCTGCCGGCCTCGTCGATCGCGCTGCTGGTCTCCGGCGGCCACTCCTCGCTGCTGCTCGTCGAGGACCTCGCGACCATGCCGGTCGTCTCGCTCGGCGCGACCGTCGACGACGCTGCCGGTGAGGCCTACGACAAGGTCGCGCGGCTGCTCGGGATGCCGTTCCCCGGTGGGCCCCCCATCGACCGGGCGGCCCGCGACGGGACGGCCACGATCCCGTTCCCGCGGGGCAAGGCCGGCGACGGCACCCTCGACTTCTCCTTCAGCGGGCTGAAGACGGCCGTCGCCCGCTGGGTGGAGGCGCGCCGGCGCGCGGGCGAGTCGGTGCCGGTCGCCGACGTGGCCGCGTCGTTCCAGGAGGCGGTCGTCGACGTGCTCACCGCGAAGGCGGTCGCGGCGGCGAAGACACACGGCGTCGACACGCTGGTCATCGGCGGCGGAGTGGCCGCGAACAGCCGCCTGCGCGCCCTCGCCGCCGAACGCTGCGAGGCCGCTGGCATCACGCTGCGGGTGCCGAGGCCCGGCCTGTGCACCGACAACGGCGCCATGGTCGCCGCCCTCGGCTCGTTGCAGGCCGCCGCCGGCGTCACCCCATCCCCACTCGACCTGCCCGCGTCCTCCACTCTGCCGCTCTAGCAGTCAGGCGGGCTAGCTGCTTTGACGTTGGCCCAGCAGCGGCCAGCGCAGCAGGGAGCGGCGGGCCGGGTGCGCGCGGTCGAACAGAGCGCGGATGTGCTTGTTGACGGCGTCCGGGCGTTCCAGCGGCAATGCGTGGCCCGCGCCCTCCTCGATGGCCAGCTCGGCTTCGGGCAGGGCGTCGGCGAGCGTGCGGCTGTGTGACAGCGGGGTCATCAGGTCGTGGTCGCCGACCATGAGCAGGGTCGGGACGTGGCGCAGCACGGCCGCGGCGGCCACCTTGTCGTGCGCGAGCAGCGTCGGCAGGAACGAACCGATCACCGAGAGCGGCGTGCCCGCGATCTCCCCTTCCAGGAACTCGACCACGGACGGCGGAACCTCGGTGGTGCCGAAGCCGACCCGTCTGGTGATCGAGTAGGCCAGGTCGCTGCCGCGCAGCCGGGCTCGCTCGAACAGCGAGGGTGTGTGGCGCATGCCGACGGCGAGGCCGGGCAGTACCCGCCGGACCGCCGCCGTCACCCCCGCATGGAGTCCAAAAGTCACCCGTGCCAGTTCGCCGGCGCTGGTGGACAGCAGGGCCACCGCGACGACCCGGTCGTCGAACAGCTCCGGGTGCCGCTCGGCCAGGCCAAGGATGGTCATACCGCCCATCGAGTGGCCGACCAGGACCACCGGCCCGGCCGGCACCGTCTCCTCGAGCACGGCGAACAGGTCGTCAGCGAGCTGGTCGATCGTGCAGCGGGCCACCTCGGACGGCCCGGAGTGGCCGTGCGCCCGCTGGTCGTAGAACACCATCGGGCCGAGGTCGGCCAGCGCGCGCTGCTGGAAGCACCACGAGTCGGCGGTGTTGCAGAACCCGTGAACGAACACGAACGTCGGGCCGTCATTCGCCGCCCCGCGCCGGCGGGTGCGCCGCGTCAGGACGTGCCCGCGGGCTGAACCGTTCTCAGCGGATCCAAACGAGTCGCTGTGAGCTTCGGGCTCGTCCTTGCCCGGACGCCTGTCCGCCGCCGGGGCGTCGGCTCCGGCGGAGCCGTCCGCGCCTTCGGAGCCGTTCGCGGTGGCCGCGACGTCATCCGGGCCGCTTTCGACGACGTGCAGCGGGACACCATCGGTCGCGATCACGGTGGTCGTGTGGCCGACGAGGGGGCCAGGCCGGTGCTCGGGCGCGACGTCCGGCAGCGCCCGTGCCCGTTTGACCGCATGCCGTTCGGCGATCAGACCGGCGGCGATGACCGCCCCGGCCAGGCCCAGGCTGCCGCCCGCCCGCCGGACGGTCTTCGACCCGGCCGCCGTGCTCACCAGACCGACCGCGCCCGTCGCCGCGCCTCGCGCGAGATCTCCGACACCCGCCACCGCGCCCGCCACCGACCCACCTCGCCGCTCGCTGACCTCGCTGGTTACCCGACCGGCAACCTTCTCGCATCCGATGATGCGCCTTCCCCACCGATCCCATGGCATCTCCGGATCTGCCCGTTCAAGCCCGATCTGGGCCAGGCTTGAACGGATCGGTGGGGACCCCGGGCCTCTGCCGGTCCTTGTCGGTCACGATAGAGGCTCATCAGTCCGGCTATCTGCCCACCAGTCTGCCAACGGCACTCGTTGGCTGATTTCTACCCCGCAAGGCCGTCAAGGACGCGGGCGACAGCGGCGGGAAGTACCGCCGGAAGGTCCGCGGCCGACAGCGGGCGCGGGGCGAGCTGGCCGGCCACACCGTGCAGATGGGCGCCGACGCTGGCGGCGTCGAGCGCGGGGAGGCCGGCGGCGAGCAGCGAGCCGGTCAGGCCGGTGAGGACGTCGCCCGTGCCCGCGCTGCCGAGCCACGGCGTGCCGGTGGTGTTCACCCGGGCCGTCCCGGCCGGGTCGACGATCAGGGTGCGGTTTCCCTTGAGCAGCACGGTCGCGCTGAGGGCCGCGGCCGCTCGGCGGACGGTGCCCAGCCGGTCGTCGGCCAGCTCCCGCCGGGTGTCGTCGGCCGCCCAGCCGAGTGCCGTCGCGGTGAGCCGGGCGAACTCACCCTCGTGCGGCGTCAGCAGTACCGGAGCCCCACGCCGGGCCAGGACGTCGCGCCCGGTGGACGTGACCGGACCTGCGGCCGATCCGCCACTGAAGCCGACGCCGCCGCTGAAGCCGACGCCGCCGCTGAAGCCGACGCTGGCGGTGAAGCCGACGCCCGTGCCCGCACCGGCCCGCGCGGGGAAACCAGCGGCGAACGCCTCGGCGAACGGATCGAGGGCGCCCGCGTCGAGCAGCAGCGGTAGATCGGTGGCGACCAGGCCGTCCAGCAGACGGCGCGCCGCCGCGTCCGGGACGACTCCCGGCCCGAACGCCCAGGCCTGCACTCGTCCCGCGGCCAGCATCGCGTTGACGTCACCGGGCTCGATGACGGTCACGACCGTCTCGGGATGCGCGGTTCGCACGTGCTCGGCGGCGCGCGCCTCGGCGACGACCCGCAGGTAGCCGGCGCCGCCGCGTAGCGCCCCGCCGGTAGCGAGCACGATCGCCCCCGGGTAGCGGTCGCTGCCGCCGACGAGGCCCAGCACGCCCCGGGTGTACTTCGAGTCCGCGGGCCCTGGCGCCGGCAGCAGGGCGGCGATGTCGGCGTCGTCGAGCGCGGTCAGGTCGGGGGCCGGCAGGTCCAGCCCGATGTCGACCAGCGCCAGCTCGCCGGTGTGCGCGGCGCCGTCGCCGAGTAGCAGGCCGCGCTTGTACGTCCCGAACGTCACGGTCAGGGCCGCCCGCACGGCGGTGCCCGGTGCGGCGCCGGTGTCGGCGTCGACACCACTCGGCACGTCGACCGCGATCGTCCGGTCCGGCGGGGCCAGCTCCGCAAGCCGGGCGTAGGCACCGCGCAGCCCGGGCCGGCCACCGATCCCCAGCAGCCCGTCGAGAACGAGATCGGCCTTCGCCAGAAGCGCCGCGGCCTGGTCGTCTGACCGGGCCGCCGGAGCGCCGCTGGCCGGCGCGCCCGCTTCGGTTGCCTCGGGCTGCGGGTCGCCTGGGGCGGCGACCCGGTGCACCCGGCCGCCGGCGGCCAGCAGCGCTGCGGTGCCCTCCGGGTGGGTCCGGCCCGGGGCCAGCACGTCCACCCGAGCGCCGCGGGCGGCGAGCTTCGCACCGGCCCACAAGGCGTCCCCGCCGTTGTCCCCGGCACCCGCGAGCACGACCACCCGGCGTCCGTACACCCGCCGGCCCAGCCGGCGTACGGCGTGGCTGAGCAGCCCGTGCACCGCCCGCTGCATGAGCGCCCCCGGCGGCAGAGCGTCCAGCAACGGCGCCTCGGCGGTGCGTACCTGCGTCACGGTATGAGCAGCTCGCATGCCGCCATCGTCCCGCATCGCGCCGCCCGCCACCGGCGCCCCTCGACACCGCCACTCCGCCGGGACACCGCCACTCCGCCGCGACGCCGAAGCTCAGCCGGGACGCCGAAGCTCAGCCGGGACGTAGACGCCAGGTAGCCCGCGGGTCGCGGGGTGAGTTGCCGATCCAGTCGACGAGGCCCGCGTCGCGCAGAGCGGGACTACGTCGATGAGGTCGCCTCGCGCCGCGTCGGGCCGTTGCTGGCCGCCAGCCCCGAGGTGGTGCGGCCGGTGATGCTGCGCTGGAGTCGCGACCCCGACCGCTGGCTGCGCCGTACGTCGATCATCTGCCAGCTCGGCGCGAAGAAGAGCACGGATCTGGACTTGCTCTACGCCTGCATCGAGGCGAACCTCGACGATCCCGACTTCTTCCTCCGTAAGGCCATCGGCTGGGCGCTGCGGCAGTACGCCTGGACCGACCCCGACGAGGTCCGACGCTATGTCGCCGCCCGCACGGACCGGCTCTCCCCGTTGTCCAGGCGGGAGGCACTGCGCAATGTCGGTCCCTAGCTACGTAAGGTCGACACGTCCCGGGCTCCTGCCGGGCGCGCGGCGGAGTCGAGCCGGCGTCCGGTCGCCGCGGGTCTCCCCGATGGGGGCCGGTGGTCAGAACGCCGGGTCGGCGCATGGGCGCGCCGCCCAGGTCGGATGGCCTGTCGAACGTACGATCGAGGAATCATGAGCACCCTTTTTGACGGCATGGTCCCTGGTGGTGCCGACCTGGGCGGCGCTGTCCCGAGTGGCGCTGTCCCGGACGGCACCGTCTCCGACGGCGCTGTCCCTGGTGCGGGTGTCCCGGCGGGCGACGCGGCCTATGAGCCGTACGACCCGTACGACATGTTCGCGCCCGCCGTGCTGGCCGCTGCTCCGGTCGACGCGTCCGCGACGCACGCCCGGCGCCCGGCGCCGCGCCTGGACCCGGACGAGCTGCTCGCCGAGCTGAACCCGCAGCAGCGTGCAGCCGTGGCGCACGAGGGCTCGCCACTGCTGATCGTCGCCGGCGCAGGCTCCGGCAAGACCAGGGTGCTCACCCACCGGATCGCCTACCTGCTCGCCGCCCGCAAGGTGCACCCCGGCGAGATCCTCGCGATCACGTTCACCAACAAGGCCGCGAACGAGATGAAGGAGCGGGTCGGCGCGCTCGTCGGCGGCCGGTCGCGGGCGATGTGGGTCAGCACGTTCCACTCGGCCTGCGTGCGGATCCTGCGGGGCGAGTCGAAGCGGCTCGGCTTCGGCAGCTCGTTCTCGATCTACGACGCGGCCGACGCACAGCGGCTGATCACCCTGGTGTGCCGCGACCTGGACCTCGACGCGAAGCGCCACCCGGCCCGCGGGCTTGCCGCCCAGATCAGCACCCTGAAGAACGAGCTGGTCGACTACGAGACCGCGCAGGCAAAGGCGTCCAGCCACCCCGAGCGGACCGTGGCCGAGGTATACGCCCTCTACCAGCGGCGGCTGCGCGAGGCGAACGCGCTGGACTTCGACGATCTGATCATGACGACGGTGAACCTGCTACAGGCGTTCCCCGACGTCGCCGAGCACTACCACCGCCGGTTCCGTCACGTCCTCGTCGACGAGTACCAGGACACGAACCACGCCCAGTACTCGCTCATCCGCGAGCTCGTGGGCGGCGCGGTGTCGACGGCCGGGCGGGCGGTGGACGAGGGCATGCCGGCGCCGGCCGAGCTGTGCGTCGTCGGCGACGCCGACCAGTCGATCTACGCGTTCCGCGGCGCGGACATCCGCAACATCGTGGAGTTCGAGGAGGACTTCCCGGACGCGAAGGTCGTGCTGCTGGAGCAGAACTACCGCTCCACCCAGACCATCCTGTCCGCGGCGAACGCCGTCATCGCCCGCAACAGCCAGCGCAAGCCGAAGCGGCTGTGGTCGGACGCCGGCGACGGCGAGAAGATCGTCGGCTTCGTCGCTGACAACGAGCACGACGAGGCGGCGTTCGTCGCCGAGGAGGTCGACAAGCTCACCGACGACGGCCACGCCCGCCCGGCCGACGTCGCCGTCTTCTACCGAACCAACGCACAGAGCCGGGTCTTCGAAGAAATCTTCATCCGCGTGGGCCTGCCCTACCGGGTCGTCGGCGGCGTGCGCTTCTACGAGCGCAAGGAGATCCGCGACCTGCTGGCCTACCTGCGGGTGCTGGCGAACCCCTCGGACACGGTCAACCTGCGCCGCATCCTCAATGTGCCCCGGCGCGGGATCGGCGACCGGGCCGAGGCGATGCTCGCCGCCTTCGCCGAGCGGGAGCGCGTCCCGTTCGCCGACGCGCTCGGCCGGGTCGACGAGGTGCCGGGGCTCGCGGCCCGGTCGGCGAAGGCCGTCCGCGAGTTCGCCACGCTGCTGGGCGAGCTGCGTGAGACCGCCGACGCCGACCTCGTCGAGACGACCGAGGCCGTCCTGGAGCGGACCGGCTACCTCGCTGAGCTGGTCGCTGAGGACACGATCGAGTCCCAGGGCCGGGTGGAGAACCTCCAGGAGCTGGTCGAGGTCGTCCGGGAATACGTCCAGCGTTTCCCCGAGGGCACGCTCGCCGGATTCCTGGAGCAGGTCTCGCTGGTCGCCGACGCCGACCAGGTGCCCTCCGACGACGGCTCGGACGGTGTCGTCACGCTGATGACTCTGCACAGCGCGAAGGGCCTGGAGTTCCCGGTGGTCTTCCTGACCGGGATGGAGGACGGCGTCTTCCCGCACATGCGCACGCTCGGCGACCCCACCCAGATGGAGGAGGAACGGCGGCTCGCCTACGTGGGGATCACCCGGGCCAGGCAGCGGCTGTACCTGACCCGTTCGCTGGTCCGCAGCGCCTGGGGGCAGCCGGCGTACAACCCGCCGTCCCGCTTCCTCACGGAAGTGCCGGAGCACCTGATCGACTGGCGCCGACTGGCGCCGGCCCCCGCGAGCACCAGCGGTTCGAGCGGTTCCGGTGGCTTCGGCGGGACGTTCGGCAGCGGTGGCGGGTTCGGCGCGGGCAGCGGCCGCGGCGGCGCCGGGTCGGCCGGGAACGCCGCCGGCGCCGCCAAGGCCGGCCAGGCCCGGTCCCGCCCGGCCACCCGGCCGATTCCCCAGCTCAGCGTCGGCGACCAGGTCACCCATGACACCTTCGGCCTCGGCGTGGTGATCGGCACCAGCGGCGTCGCCGAGTCCTCCCAGGCGAAGATCGACTTCGGTGCGGGCACCGGCACCAAGGACCTTCTTCTCCGCTACGCGCCCCTCACCAAGCTCTGATGATCCGCAGTCCGCACGGGTAACCGCGGCCGTGGACAGCAGCCCGCCGTCGCGGGCCGCGCTGGCTCAGTGGGTGCGGGCGACCGGGATAGTGGCCGCGGTGGCGAGCGTGGTGACGCGGTCGGCGGCGGCGAGGTCGACGTTCCCGCCGGAGAGGACGACCGCGGTCTGCCCCTGGGCGAGTTCCGGGTGGCGTAGCAGCGCGGCGACGCCGGCGGCGCCGGCCGGTTCGACCACATGCCCGCCGGTACGGCGCAGCAGCACCATCGCCTCCCAGAAGGCGTCCTCGTCCACGGTCACGACGTCGTCGAGCAGCGACATGGCGAGTGCGAGCGTGAGCCGGCCGGGGGTGCGCACCGCCATCCCGTCCGCGACGGTGTCGGCGGCGACCGACAGCCGCCGGCCGGCGCGGAACGACTCGGCGAAGGCGGGCGCGCCGCTTGCCTGCACACCGATCACCCTGACATCCGCGCCGCGCGCTGCCAGAGCCGCCGCGATGCCGGTGGCGAGCCCGCCGCCACCGATGCCGACCAGGACAGTACGCAGGCCGGGGACCTGTTCCAGGAGCTCCAGCCCGACCGTGCCCTGACCGGCGATCACGGCCGGGTCGTCGAAGGGGTGGACCATCAGCCGGCCACCGTCGACGGCGAACGCCTCGGCCGCGGCGAGCGCCGCCTCGACGCCGCCGTCGACGTGCTCGACCCGGGCACCCCAGCGGCGGGTCCTGGCCACCTTGACCGGGTTCGCGCCGGTCGGTACGAAGATCGTCGATTCGACGGCGAACTGGGCGGCCGCGTAGGCGACACCCTGGGCGTGGTTGCCTGCGCTGGCCGCGACCAGGCCGCGGGCACGCCGCGCCGGGTCGGCCTGTGCCACCCGGTTGTAGGCGCCGCGCAGCTTGAACGACCGGGTATGTTGCTCGTTCTCGCACTTCAGCCAGACCGGCGCGCCGGTGCGCAGTCCGAGCCCGACGTGCCGGACGACCTTGGTGAGCTTGGCGACGCCGGCGAGGGTGGCGGCGGCCCGCTCGACGTCGACCGTCCGGAGCAGGGCCACGACGTCGGCATCGTCGGCGGTCTGGTCTGGCGGGCTGGTAGTTCCGTCTACGTCGTCGGCCTGGCCCGAGTCGGGCGCCTGGGCGACAGACGCCGAGGTCGTGGCCGGTCTGTCGGCGGCGTCGGAGGTGCGCGGCGACGGCGTTGTCGCTGCTGGCTTGGTCATCGGGGCTGCTCCTAGGTGGCTGTGCGGCCACCTGTGCGCCGTGGCCGCGGCAAACAAAAAAGCCCCCCGCGAGACGCGGAAGGCTTGGCGCGCGGCCGGATCGTCACTGACGACTCTGTTACGAGTGATCCTGGTCGCGCGCCTACGTAATACCCATGAACTGCTGGGCCATGAGCTGCTGCGGCACACCCCTAGCCTGCTCCGACGCCCGGCCCCACGTCAACCCGACGTCCGGCCCAGCCGGGGTCGGCTCGCCGCTTACCGCCGCGATCACGTCGCTCGCCTACTTCGCCGGTGGAGGCCTCATACCGCTTATTCCCACTCGATGGTGCCCGGGGGCTTCGAGGTGATGTCGTAGACGACGCGGTTGACCTGGGGGACCTCGTTGACGACGCGGTTGCTGATGCGTTCCAGGACGTTCGCGGGCAGCCGCGCCCAGTCAGCCGTCATCGCGTCCTCGCTGGTGACCGCGCGCAGGACGATCGGGTGGCCGTAGGTGCGCTCATCGCCCTGGACGCCCACCGAGCGGACGTCGGCGAGCAGGACGGCGAACACCTGCCAGATCTCGCGGTCGAGCCCGGCGCGGCGGATCTCGTCGCGGACGATCTGGTCGGCGGCGCGCACGATGTCGAGCCGTTCCTGGGTGACCTCGCCGATGATTCGCACCGCGAGTCCTGGGCCGGGGAACGGCTGCCGCCAGACGATCTCCTCGGGGAGGCCGAGCTCCTCGCCGAGCCGGCGCACCTCGTCCTTGAAGAGCGTCCGCAGCGGTTCGACGAGACCGAACTGAAGGTCGTCGGGGAGCCCGCCGACGTTGTGGTGTGACTTGATCTTCGCGGCGTCCGGGGAGCCGGACTCGATCACGTCGGGGTAGAGGGTGCCCTGGACGAGGTACTCGATGCGGCGGCCTTCGGCCTCGGCGCGCGCCTCGAGCTCGCGGGCGGCCTCCTCGAACACGCGGATGAACTCGCGGCCGATGATCTTTCGCTTCTGCTCCGGGTCGGTCACGCCGGCCAACGCTCCGGCGAACCGGTCGGCGGCCTTGATGTGCACCAGTTCGACGCCGGTGGAGGCGACGAAGTCGCGTTCGACCTGTTCGGCCTCGCTGGCGCGCAGCAGGCCGTGGTCGACGAAGACGCAGGTGAGCGCGTCGCCCACGGCGCGGTGCACGAGCGCGGCGGCGACGGCGGAGTCCACGCCGCCGGACAGACCACAGATCAGCTTCGCGTCGCCGACCTGGGCGCGCACCGCGGCGACCGCCTCGTCGACGATGTTGACCATCGTCCAGGTCGGGCGGGCGCCCGCGCCGTGCAGCAGGAACCGGCGCAACACGTCCATGCCGTGCTCGGTGTGCAGCACCTCGGGATGGAACTGGACGCCGAACAGCCGGCGCTGGACGTCCTCGAACGCGGCGACCGGGGTCGACGGGGTCGCGGCGGTGAGCTCGAAGCCGGCGGGTGGTGCGGTGACCGCATCGCCGTGCGACATCCAGACCTGCTGTTGGACGGGCAGACCGTCGAAGAGGACGCCGGGACGGGTGACGCTGAGGCTGGTCGCGCCGTATTCGGCGGTGCCGGTGCGTTCGACGATGCCGCCGAGCGCCTGGGCCATCACCTGGTGGCCGTAGCAGATCCCGAGCACGGGGATGCCGGCCTCGAACAGCGCCGGGTCGACCCGCGGCGCGCCGGGGGAGTACACGGACTTGGGTCCGCCGGAAAGGATGATCGCGGCCGGGCGGCGGGCGAGCAGGTCGGCGACCGGCGCGTGCCAGGGCACGATCTCGGAGTACACGTGGCACTCGCGTACCCGGCGCGCGATCAGCTGCGCGTACTGGGCGCCGAAGTCGATGACCAGGGCGGTGTCATAGCCGCCGCGGCCCGCGGCGGCCACTGGCGCGGGCCTGGCTGGTTCGCCCGCGGTCGATGGCAGCCGTCTGTCGGACGGCTGGGCGCCTGCGGACGGCTGGGCAGGTGGCCGGTGGGGTGCACTCACCTGTCAAGTCTACGGAGGCGCGCGGTCAGCGGGCTCGTGTCGACGTGCCGTGGGGGACGCCTGGGCGCAGGTCACGGCGGTGACGGGAGGCCGGCCGGATTTCGAAATGGCCGCGCTCCGACAATCTGTATCCAGCTAGAAGCGTTGGGCGACCGGAATGAAGCGGCGGGGAGCAAGAAGGTCGCGCGGCGCGAGGCATACGCCGTACCGTTACCGATGCCCGAGCGGGTGTGCCACATCGGTGACGTCAAGGATGACCTGTGCGTGAGCAAGTGGTGACGAACATGACATCATCCGGTGGGCACCGGGGCGGTCGCTAGCCGTATCCGGGCCTCATGACACTCGCATCGGGGACACAACTCATGGCTTCCTAGAACATGGCGTAAGGTAGCCGCCTTTCGAGGATGAACTCGGTACCGCTATGGTGCCGACCGAGGGACATTCGGGTCCGATACCGGACACCATCCCGGGAGCGTCCTGTTCCGGGGGGCCGGCGGAGAGGTTGCGAAGTACGTGCGCAGACAACCGATGGCCAGCACGGGCATCGCTGCAGACCCGATGCCGCTGCCGGCACCGGGTTCCCCCGTCGTGGATGACGGGGACCGTGGCGAGCGGCCCGTCGCGGCTCGACCCCCCGATCGCGGTAGCGGGACGCGTGCGCGGCGTGGCGTCCTGACCAGTCCGGCGAGCTGGCGGGTCCGTACCAAACTGATCGCGATTCTCGCGATCCCGGTCGTCGCGATCATCGTCAACGCGCTGATCGACGCCAGTTCCGTGCTGACCAGTACCCGTGACATCAACCGGGTGTCCAACCTGGTGGCCATCAACCAGACGGCGACCGAGCTGACCTACGAGCTCCAGCGCGAGCGTACCTTCACGGTCGACTATGTCGCGGCCCAGCTCAGCTCTCGCAAGTCGACCGCGTCCCTCGACCCGGTAAAGGCCCGCCGGACCGAGGTCGACCGGGCCTACAAGGCCTACCAGGACGTGGCCGAAGGCAAGCGTGGAACGTTCGGTGACCCGGTAAACGAGGCGCTCGACGCCGTCGCGGCTCAAATGGAAAGCCTCGGCCCCAAGCGCGACGTGCTGGTGAGGATGACCGAGCCGGCCTCCGTAATGGAGGCCTATGACGCCGTCATCGGGCCGCTCCTCGACCTGGTGGCGCTGGTCCCGCAGGGAAACGACGACCGTCAGCTCGACAACTCCGTCGAGGCGGCGACCCACCTGGTCCGCGCCACCGATCTGCTTGCTCAGCAGCAGGCGCAGATCGAGATCTACCTGTCGTCGCAGCAGCCTTTCAGTAACGCAGACTTCCGGGCCGCGCTGAGCCTCGACTCCCAGCGCGGCAACGAGCTGGACCAGTTCGCCAAGGTCGCGACACCCGAGCAGCTGGCGCTGTACTCGTCGACGGTCAACCAGCGCACCAACGGCGACGTCATCAACACCCAGAAGTACACCGCCATGGTGCTCAATGCGGCCATCGACAAGCCGCTTACCGGCGACCAGGGAACGCTGACGGGCGCTAACGGCATCGATCCCACGAAATGGCTCCAAAACACCCGCCAGACGATCGAACTGAGTAACCAGGTCGTCGACAGCCTGCTGACTCAGATCGACAAGCGGGTCGACAGCCTGCGTGGCGATATCCAGCGGAGCGCGCTGCTGTCCGCGCTGTTCACAGTCCTGATTCTGGCCGCGGCCCTGGTCATCACCCTGGTCGTGGCGCAGTCGCTGATCCGTCCGCTGTTCGCGCTGCGGACCGCGGCTCTCGACATCGCCGACCGACGTCTGCCGGAGGCGGTCCGAAGAATCCGCGACGCCTCCGAACAGGTGATCGACGACGATATCGAGACAGTCGGTATCGACACCGACGAGGAGATCGGCGAGGTCGCCCGGGCGTTCGACCAGGTGCACCACGAGGCGGTCAAGCTCGCGTCCGAGCAGGCCGTCCTGCGGAACAACGTCAACGCGATGTTCGTCAACCTCTCCCGGCGAAGCCAGGGCCTCGTCGAGCGGCAGCTGCGCCTGATCGACGACCTGGAGAACCGCGAGCAGGACCCGGACCAGCTGTCCAACCTGTTCAAGCTGGACCACCTCGCGACCCGTATGCGCCGGAACAACGAGTCGCTCCTGGTCCTCGCCGGCACCGACACGGCCCGGCGCTGGACCCACCCCGTGCCGCTCAACGAGGTGGTCCTCGCGGCCATCTCCGAGGTCGAGCAGTACACCCGGGTCAAGCAGACCACCGCTGCGCCGGTGTCGATCGCCGGTAACGGTGTCAGCGACGTCGTCCACCTCATCGCCGAGCTGCTGGAGAACGCGACCGCGTACTCCCCGCCGGCCACGGACGTCGTCGTCACCAGCCACTCCCTCGGCCCCGGTGCCGGCGCGATGATCGAGATCGTCGACCAGGGCATCGGCATGCCCGCCAAGGACCTGGAACGGGTCAACGAGCGGCTCGCGAACCCGCCGGTCGTCGACGTCTCCGTGTCCCGGACGATGGGTCTGTTCGCTGTCGGTCGACTGGCCAGTCGGCACGGCATCCGCGTGCAGCTGCGTGAGTCCCCGACGCGCGGCATCACCGCGGTCATCCGGCTGCCAGCCAAGCTGGTCACCGGTGACGGTGGCGGCACCGGCCCGGCGGCCGGCCGGCAGGCACCGGTGATCGGCCGGCCGGCGGGTGAGACCCCGGTCCTGCCGGCCCAGGCGTTCGGTGGCGGCGGCGCCGGCGGGCAGGGTGGCCGCCCCGAGCTGGGTAGCGGCGCCCCCCCGGCGCCGCAGACCGGTCCGTCCCGCCAGCCATCCTTCGGTGGCGGCCCGCAGCAGTTCCCCGCGCTCAGCGGGCCTGGGCCCGAGCGCGGCCGAGGCGGCCCTCGCCAGCAGGCGGACGACCTGCTGGAGGAGATGGACGGCCAGGACCGGTTCGGTCCGCCGAATGGTCCGATGCAGGCCCTGCCCGCGCGGACACCAGGTGGACTGGCTGCACCGGGCGGGCCCGCGGACGCCGGCCGTTTCGGGCCGCCGCCGCTGGCGATCGGCCCGGGCGGCGGACAGCAGGACGGCGGACAGCGGGACGGCGGACAGCGGGACACAGAACCGCAGAACCCGCCGACCGGTCCGCTGCCGGCCCACGAGCCACCCCCCCGTTACACCGAGCAGGACACCCAGCACCTCGGGTCAAACCCGTTCACCGGCGGCCACCCGGTCGCGCGGACCGGCCAGCAGCCGGGCTTCGACGAACCTGGCCGCGCCGAGCCGCCGAGCGGCCCGAGGACGGGCCCGGTCGACCTGCGTGGACCGCGCGAGCGTGACGACTGGAGCGGCGAGTTCCAGCGCCCGACGCGGCCCCAGCCGGTGGGCGGCCAGGCCGGCCCGCCGCTGCGTCAGGGCGACTACGGACCGAACGGCGCCCAGGGCTACCAGGACCCGGAGCAGTCTCAGCCTGGCCGGAACTACCGCGAACCGGCGGACTACACCGGCCCGCGTGGCTACGCCGACCGAGCGGACCACACGGGCCCGCAGGAGAACGTCTTCGCCCGGCCGGCCACCCGTCCGGACCCGGCCCCGGTGGACGTCCCCGCGCCGCGTTGGGACGAGCAGCCGGCGACGGGCGGTCACCCGCGGCCCCGAGCCGAGGACACCGGCGAGATCCATCTCGGCGACGGCGACGACGTGGACACCACGCCGATCTTCGATTCCGTCTCCGCCTGGTTCCAGCGCCGCTCGCCGAGCGATGAGGCCCGCAGTGGTGCCGCCCCGCAGCGCCCGGTGGCGCAGGATCCGGTGGTCGAGACCACGCCGCCGGGGGCGTTCACCGCGCCGCGGGCATCGGCCGGCATGCGCGTCATGGGCAACGGGATGAGTAACGGCACCGCGGACCACCAGATCCCGCAGCACGAGCCGGCGCCGGCCGCCGCGCCTGTCCGGCCGGCGGCGGCGATGCGGACCCCGGGACCGACGCCGGCCCCGGCGCAGGGTACGCCGCCGGACACCGGGTACCGTCAGCCCGCCGCCTACCCCGACAACGGCGCGAACGGGTCGACGACCGGGCCCCGGCCCGTCGTCACTGGGCCAGGCGAGCCGTTGCCGAGGCGCAGCGTGGACACCAGTGCCGGCGCCAATCTCAACGCCGGCGCCAATCTCCATGCCAGCACCAGTTCCAGCTCCAACTGGGAGTCGGCTGGTGACGCTGGCTGGCGGGCTGCCGAGGTGCTGCGCCAGCCAGGCGGCCAGCAGGCTTCCACGACGAAGGCGGGGCTGCCGGTGCGGGTACCGATGAGCAACCTCGTCCCTGGCTCCGCGGAGCCAGCCAGTAATCGCAAGCCCCCGCCGCCGCGGCCAGATGAAGGGCCGACCAGGTCCCCTGAGGCGATTGGCGGGCGTCTTGCCAGCTTCTACCAAGGTGTCCGGCAGGGACGGGACTTGGGTGCCGATACGAGGAGCGCCCGCCGTGACGGGCAGGAGGAACGGTGAGACCGGTGAGCGCAGCGGCGCAGAACCTGAACTGGCTGATCAACAATTTCGTCGACCGGGTTCCGGGCGTAGCGCACACTGTCGTCGTGTCGGCCGACGGCCTGTTGCTCGCGGTGTCGGACGGGTTCCCGCGCGACCGGGCGGACCAGCTCGCCGCGGTGTCTTCCGGTCTCGTCAGCCTGACGCAGGGCGCAGCCCGGGTCTTCGAGGCCGGGAACGTGACCCAGACGGTCGTCGAGATGGAGCACGGCTTCCTGTTCATCATGGCGATCAGCGACGGGGCGAGCATGGCGGTGCTTGCGGCGCCGTCGTGCGATATCGGCCTCGTGGGTTACGAGATGGCCCTGCTCGTGCACCGGGCGAAGGACGTCCTCACGCCGCAGCTGCGCCAGGAGCTGCAAGGGACGCTCCCACGATGAGCCCGGGTACCGTCCCAGGTCGCTCCGGCCTTCTGGGGCCAAGCGGCGCGCGACAACGCTCTTTCTTCGCGTGCCCGGCGGGCATTGTCCCCGTGATCACTAGGGGGGAGTCAACGTGAGCGAGATGGGTGCCCCGCCCGGGCCTGTCGTCCGGCCCTACGCCATGACCGGGGGGCGAACCCGCTCCCGTTACGAGCTCGCCATCGAGGCGCTCGTCATCACCACGCAGTACGGCGAGGAACGCTCGATCGCCCTCAGCCTCGAGCAGCAGTCCATTGCCGCCATGTGCCGCCAGGTCCGGTCCGTGGCGGAGATCGCCGCCGGCCTGCGGGTGCCTCTAGGGGTCGCCAGGGTGCTGGTCGGCGACATGGCGGACGAGGGCTTCGTCCGCGTACACCAGCAGCCGGACCGCGACGAGGCGCCGGATCTCGCGTTGCTCGAAAGGGTTCTCAGTGGCCTACGAAAGCTCTGACCACAGACGGGTCAATTCCGCTGTCGCAACCACCTCGGTCAAGATCGTGGTTGCCGGCGGATTCGGCGCCGGGAAGACCACCTTCGTGGGCTCGGTCTCGGAAATCGTTCCGCTTCGTACCGAAGCCGTCATGACCGAGGCCGGCGCGCACGTCGACGATCTCACCCACCTGGTCGACAAGACCACGACCACGGTGGCGATGGACTTCGGCCGGGTGTCGCTCGACGAGGACCTGATCCTCTACCTGTTCGGGACGCCGGGGCAGTACCGGTTCTGGTTCATGTGGGATGACATCGTCCGGGGCGCGATCGGCGCGATCGTGCTGACGGACACGCGGCGGCTCGCCGACTGCTTCGCCGCGGTCGACTACTTCGAGCAGCGCCAGCTGCCGTTCGTCATCGGCCTGAACTGTTTCGACGGGGTGCTGCGGCACTCGATCGAGGACGTGCGCGAGGCGCTGCAGATCGGCCCGTCGGTGCCGATCATCACCTGTGATGCCCGCAACCGCGACTCGACCAAGAGCGCCCTGATCGCCGTCGTCGAACACACGATGTCCCGAGCCGCCCTGCGCGCCTGACATTCCGCCGCAGAGCGGCGCGGACCAGGCTGGCCTGGTCGCAACGTAAAGGGGAGGGCGTTCTCGCCCTCCCCTTTACGTTGCGACCACGGTGCCGTTGACCAGGAGACCACCAATGGCCGGGAGCGCCCCTGTGATGGCCGGGATCGGGCGCGGAGCGCCCGGCACCGGCCTCTGTGGTCAGGCGTCCTGGCTGAGCGGTCGGAGCGTGCCGGTGTTCGGGATGCTCCCGTTTCCGGAATTGTTGACCTGTTCCAGGTCGAATGTGAAGGTGTCCGCGTGCCAGCGCCACTGACCACCGTTCAGGGGCAGCGTGGCGATGTTCGCCGGAACGTCCTTGCGGGCTCCGAACTTGACGTCGCCGACGATCGTGCGGGCGGTGAGGTTCTTCAGGACGCCCGCGACGGCCTTCCGGTCGTCGAGTGAGTCGACCTTGGCCAACGCCTGCGCCGCCACGTCGAACAGCGCGAGCGAGACGCCGAGCTGCTGCGACCATCCCTTGCCGGCCACCTTCTGGTACCGCTCGGCGAGCTGCGCCGGCGTCCAGTCGGTCAGGAAGCTGCGAGTCTGGAAGCTGCGCGACCAGTACATCTCGGTGGTCAGCGCGTCGGCCACGGTGCCACCGAGGACCTTCAGGTCCGTGTCGAACAGCACGCCCTTGGAAAGGGTCATGATCCGCGGGAAGAACTTCTGGTTGACGGCGTCGCGCTGGAACTGGATGTAGTCGGCCGCGCGGGTGATGCCGGTGACGATCTGGACGTTCTGATCCTGGAACTGCTCGATGATTCCGGCGAAGCTCCTGTCACCCGGGGTGTACAGGTGGTAGTCGATGTTCCCCGTCGCGTCACCGGCGCCGGCCAGCTTGAGGCTCGTCCCCGCGAGCCGCTGGCGGAAGGCCAGTGCCGGGTTGGCGAAGGTCCGGCCGTCGATGTCATCTGGCCACAGGGCACCGATGTTGTGGTTGGTGGGAACCTCGCCCTGCCCCCACATCGACGAGTAGGCGGTGAAGTACTCCGCGAGCCCGGGGAAGAAGTGGAAGGTCCAGGTGAACGGCTTGTTGACGTCGCCGCCGCGGCCGACGAACCACGACTCCCAGGGCGCCATCGTCGAGATGCAGGGGACGCCGTTGACCTCACACTGGTCGGCGGCCGGGTTGACGGTGTCCGAGGTCGCGCCCACCAGGACGATGTCCACCTGGTCTTCGTAGATCAGCTGGTTCGTCGCCTTGGCGGCTCGGGCGAAGGTCGACTGGCTGTCTCGGATGTAGATCTCGACCGGGTGGGTGATGCCTCCGACCGATATGCCGCCGCCGTTGGACCCGAAGAAGTTCTTCAGCTCGTCGGTGATGAACAGGTCGGCGTCCGAGAAGCTGCTCAGCGCCCCGGACTGTGGCGTGATCATCCCGATCCGCACGGGACGGATCTTCGACCCCGACGAGTCGGAGCCGGTACAGGCGGCGAGCAGGCCGCTCGCTGGCGCGGCAAGCGCGGCCGTCCCGGCAAGGCGTAGCAGCCCGCGCCGGTCGACGAGCCGGAAGCCTTGGCCCATGGCCGCGGCCGGCGCCGCCTGGCCGTCGGAGGTGGAAGTCGGAGCCGAGGCCGAGGCGTTGGCCGACGTCGAGGAGTTAGCCGACGTCGAGGCGTTAGCCGACGTCGAGGCGTTGGCCGGGGACGAGGCCACTGCGGGGCCGTCGTGGACGGTGACGGTCTCGATCGCCGGGGTGCTGGGTGTCGCCGGGGTACTGGGTGAGGCTAGCGGAGGGCGGACCGTGATATCGCCGTCACCAACCGCGAAAGAGATCGACTGCTTCTTGCTTAGTGAACGGTCAGGCCTCCGCATGGCCCCTGATCCTGCCGCACGCCGGTCGAAACGTGTCGACTGGGTCCATTCGGGTACGGCTGGGGCGGGTCGTTGCTCGGCAGCTAGGACCGGTACGTGCCGATAGGCGAGCGGACGGTATGCAAAACTAGCTCTGCGTATTTCATTGGTTGCGCCGAGTATTCATCATGCGAGGGCGCACGACATGTTGCTGCCCTTGGTGACATACACGGTCGCCTGAACTCGGCCGCCCGCGGGCCAGACGGCGATGCTGTTGCCGGTCTGTCCCTGCAGCGGCCCGGTGGTGAAGGCCACGGCGGCGATGACGTTCGCGGCGTCGTCGAACGTCGGCGTGGCGATCGTGTAGTCGCCCTGCTGCCCGTTCCACAGGTACTTCCCGTTCGTCGCGGGGACGACCAGGACGCCCGTGCGGGCGCCGGGCGCCGCCCCGGCCGTCGGCGTCCCGCCCGCCGCCGGCGCCGTGCTGGCCGCCGCGGTCGCGCCGGCGGCCCCGGTCGGAGCGGCGCCTGCCACGCAGCTGTAGGTGCCGTCGACGAGCGCCTTGCCGGCCTTCGCCTCGGGGTTTGTCCCGGCAGGCGCCAGCGTCGCGTTCGCCGCAGCCTTGCCCCCGTCGGCGCGCCCGCCGCCACGCCCCGCTACCAGCACGTAGATCCCAAGCGCGACCAGCGCCACGACGACCGCGACGGCGAGCGGACCGAGCCAACCGTGCCGAAACCACTCCAACCGGTCGGTCGTGGGCGTGCGCTCGCTGGTGGACGACCGCCGCGGCGCGGGCGTGGCGTCGAGCGGGCTTGGCTCGGACGCGTCCTCGAGGTTCTCGATGGCGAAACGCCGCCCCGATCCGCCCTGGTCGCCGCCGCCGTCACGGACCTGCTTGCGCTTCTCCACGTCCGGGGAAGGCGATCGGGCAGCGTCTCCGGATCCGGTAGGAGGCCGGTCGGCAAGCCGGGCGGAACTCCAGCCCGGCTTGCGCCCGCCGCCGGCCGCCGCGGGCGGTTCCTCGTCCTGCGTGGATCCCACGACCGTGTCAAGGCCGGCCGCGAGGCCGCGAGGCCGCGTCGTCGACCGGCCCTCGCGCCGGCCACGGGAGCCGCCCGTGCCGCCGGCGGGTTCGAGACCGAACGACCCGTCCTGGTGCCCGGTCGGCTCGCGGCCGGCGAGCGACCCGCCGACCCGGGGGGACTCATCACTCTGCCGGCCGGTGCCGGTGCCGGTGCCCGTGCTCGGCCCGGTCGCCGGACCGCCGCCATCCTGGGCGCCTCGTGCCCGTCTGCCGGCCGGCCGCTCCGGGGCCCGGGGAGACGTCTGCGGCGTGATCGTCTGCAGGCTCATCGAGTCCGTCATCGCGTTCGGCGTCCGCCGCCGGTCGGCTGGGACGCTGCGCATCCCGCCGCGGCGGGACAGGCTCCCGGCTGTCCGGGACAGCAGCGAGGTCATCTCGGCGGAGGCGCCCCGCCTGGCCGCTGCCGCCCGCTCGCCTGTCGACGGGCTACCTCTCTCACCGGTACGCGCCTCACCGGTACGCGCTGCTCGCGGGCCGGTCGGTGCCGCTACCGCGGCGGACCCGTCGACACGGGACGCCAGCGGTGTCGGCTGCCGGCCCGTAGCGGCGCGCTCCCGCGCGGGAAGACCGGTCGCCGCCGCGGCCGACCGCGGGCCGGTCTCCACCTCGCGACGACGGGCCCGCCGCCCGCCGCGCGGCTGTGCGCCGTCCTGCGACGGCAGCCCGGCCGATACCGGTTCACCGTCCTGCCATCCCGGTGAAGCCGGCGCGCTTTCCCCTGGCGGTAGCCCGCGCCGCGCCGCCTCAGCCTCGGGGCCAGGTGCCGCTAGGCGTCGCGCCCCGCTGGGGCCATCCGGACGGAGTCCGGATCGCGGGCTGTCGGGGGCCGGGCTGCCCGGCAGCGATCCAGGAGGTAGCGGCCGCCGGGCGGGGGAGGAAAGGTCTGCGTCGTGCCGCCTTTGGCCCTCGAACGAACCACCGGGAGCGGCGTCGGGAGGAACACGGCCACCCGGTGGCTGACCGCCGGAAAAAGGACCATGGAGGGCGGGCCGCCCGGACATCGGGCCGCTGGCCGCGCTGGCCGATGGGCGGGAAGGCACCGAGACGCCGGGAAGATCACCGGTGCCAAGGGGGTCACGTGGGTCGATGACGGGCTGATGCAGCGGCCCGCCCACGCCGCGGGCCCGCGGCCCGGACGTTCCAGGGCCGAATGCCCGGGATTCGATTGCCCGGGCCTCGGATGGCCGGATGCCGGGCGGTCGAGGGCCAAGCGGACCGGGATCGGGCTGCCCAGCGGTCGCCGAGGAAGGCGAGCGCCAGCCCATGGCCGGGTCGCCCGGGTCCGGGCTGGTCCCGTCCAAAGGCACGTCGCGGAGCGGCCGTCCAGGGCCGTTCACGCGCGCGACCGCGCCAGACAGGCCGGAGCTCGGCGTTGGAGCCTGCCATGGAGACGACGGCGGGTCCGCGGCGGCGCGCCGCTCGCCCGACTCGACGCCGCCGCGCGGTCCACCGTGCCCGGCACGGGCGACGGGATCACGGCCGCCCGGCCTCGAGTCGCCTGGTGTGGCCACCCCACGATGTCCCGAAGCGTCGCTGGCGGGCGGCATCCCGGTCGCTGGTCGGGCAAGCCCACGCGCCGGGGTGAAGAAGATGTTCGGCGGGTGCGCAGCGGCCACCGTGCCCGCTGGCGAGGAGACCGCACCGCTGCCCGTCGTCGGCGCCGGAGACGGCCGGGCACGGGCCGCGCCGGCGCCTCGGACGTCCGCAGGGTCCCCGACGGCTGGCCTGCCCGTGGCTGCTGGAACGCTCGTCCCATGGGGCAGCGGTCTCGGCTCCCAGGCCGACGCGCCGCCCCCGGCAGGCCTGCCGGCCTGCCCACCGACCACCGGGCCGGCAGGTGCCTCCCGGAAGTCGGCAGGTGCCTGCGCAGGGGAGGTCCGCTGGGTGACCCGGGCGGGCCCGACCCGCACCGGTCCGCTTGCCGGCAGCGCGCCGGATACCACGACCATGCCGCCGCCGACCGACGGCGGCACGGGCTGGCCGTCCGGCCACGTCGACCAGGGGGACGGCGCCGACGCGCTCGAGGGGGTCGGCGCCGGTGAGGAGTAGGTGGCGGTAGCCGGCGTGGCCGGCGTGGCCGGCACGGCGGGGTACGACGCCAGTGGGTACGGCGCCGAACCCTGGAGCGGCGCGCTGTGGGTCGTCGGCGCGGACTGGGCCATGCCTGGCAGCTGGTAGCCGGCGGCCGACGCGGGGCTTGGGTTCGCCACTACCGATGTGGGGCCGAAGGCGGGCACGGCCGGCCCCACATCGATCGCGCTGACCGACAGCGGTCCCGCGGGGGCCGGCGAGCTTCCCCAGGTGGAGTCCACCGCGAACGGGTCGAGGTCCGGGCCCGGTTCGGCGGAGACGCCCACGGTGCTCCAGTGAGTGCCTCTCGAGGCGTCGGCGGGCGGCTGGCTCGATGGCGGTGGGATCCACTCCGATCGGGGCGCAACCGCCTCGACGGGCATGGCGACCGGCCGGGCCGGGGGGATGGCGGCCTCGGGCGTGCCGACCCGTTCGACGGCGAAGAAGTCCTCGGCCCTCGCGGCGACCGGTGCGACGGGGGCGGCTGGTTGCTGCGCGCGCGGAACCCACTGGTGGGACGCCGCGTCCCAGGCCCAGACGCCGTCATCGCTGAGCAAGCGGCCGTGGTCGTCGGTGGGCAACCCCTGCCCCTCTGCTCGGTGCCACGACGCGTCTAGCGACCGTGGAGCGTGAATGTCAGGTCTGTCGAAGACGGAACGTCACGAGTCCCGGCGAAGCCGACTAAAGGTCATCAACCAGTATGACCCGCCCCGTCTGGTGCGCGAACCCGGACCCGCTGGGCGTCGGTGCCCACCGGCGAATACTCGGCGAAGTCGCCGGCGCTCACGGGCATGAGCTCGCCGGCCAGGCCGGCCTCCCGGCCTTCCGAGCGCCGGCCCCGTCGCGATCCAGGGAGAGCGTCCGGGCGGGGCTTCAGACCCGGACGCTCCACCCGGCCTACTTGAGCTTCTCGCAGGCCCCGCGAATCTCCTTGATCACTCGCTTGGCGGCAGCCGACTCGACATCCGCGTTGAGCCGGAGGAACTCGTCCTGGCTGTAACTCGCCTCTAGCTTCTCGAGGGTGCAGTTGCAGTAGGAGCTCATCCCGCTGTTGCTCCCGACGCACGTGTCGAGGTAGTTCTTTCGGACCGACGAGTCGTACTGGCGGCCGGCCGTAGTGGAGGAGCCGCCGCCCCCCGACGATCCCCTGTCTCCGCCGGTCATCTTCAGCACCAGGATGACAGCGACCAGCACCACGACCAGCGCCGCCGCGCCGACGACGAGGACCCGGCCGCGGCCGGCCGCCAGCTTGCCGACGCGGTCGCGGGCGCTCGCCCGGCGGCCAGCCGCGATGCCCTCGTCGTCCTCATCCTCGTCGGCCAAGTCGTCCTCGTCGCGGACGGACCCGAACCGGGAGGCGGTGAGGCTTCGCAACCGGCCACGGCTGCCCCGCTGCCCGGGGCCGTCCGTGGCCTCGTCATCACGATCGTCCTCGTCTCGATCGTCCTCGTCACGATCGTCATCGTCGAGCCGGTCGTCGTCGGCCCGGCCAGAGCCAAGCCCGCGGGCAGGTGCACGTCCTTCGGCGCCAGCCGCGGCACGCGGGCCGGTTCCCGGACCCGCCTTGGTGAACGTGGTCGCGGTGAACCGACCGGACCCCCCCGACTCGCCGGCTCGGGAAGGACCGCGGGCGGCGATGCGCGCCGGGTCCTGCGGCAACGGGTCGGTCATGTCCGGCCGGGCGGTCACGGGGCCCGTCGGCCGGCTGATCGCCTTGGTGCCAGGGCTGTCGAGCGGTCCGGTCAGCTCCGCGCCGCCCCGGCTCGCGCCGGGACCGGTCGCCGGCGTGGCCCGACCGGGGCCGCCTCGGTTGGGATCGCGCGACCAGCTTCCGCTGCCCGACCCGGTGCCGACGGGGTCGGCCCGACCGAACGGCCCAGTCGACAACGGGTCGGCCCGGTCGTAGCCGCGGCCCGCGCCGGTCGCCAGTGGGTCGGTCCGGTCGTAGGGCCCGGTACCCAGGGGATCTCTGGCCGGCCAGGCGCGGGACTGACCTGTGCCGGCACCGCCCGCTCCGGCCGCGCCGCCGGCGGACGGCCCGCCCGGCTCGCGGTCGCCGGCAGATCCGCCCCGCGCCGGCAGCGCGCCTCTGGTCGGGGCCGCACCGCTGTGCCAGCCGGTCCCAGCGTCGAGGGGGTGACTGTCGGTGGTGAATCCGCCGCCGCCGGCCGGCTGCGGATACGGGCCCGTGACGGGTGACCAGGATGCCTCCCGGTTCCTGTCCGCACGGTCGTCCGAGCCGAACAGGGGGAAGCTGCCGGTCCGCGGTTCGACGTAGGGCTGCTGGCCCGTGCCAGACCGGCTGCCGTAGCCGCCGGTGTCCGCGTGAGGGGCGGCCGGCCGCTGGCCGGTGCCGCCGCCAGAGCCAAACGGGTCGGCCGCACCGCCCGCGCGGGACGCGGCGGCGGGGCCGGCAGCGGTCGCGCCGCCTGGCGGGCGAGAGGTCGGCTGCCAGGTCTGGGCGCTCTCGTCCCACACGTAGGCGCCGTCGTCACTGACCCAGCGGCCGTGCTCGTCGAGGCGCATCTGTGATCCTTCGGAGTGGAGACGGACGCTCCCAGAGTGCCACGAGCGATGCGAGCGCAGTTTTGCGGGGTATTCCGTGGCGAACCCGTGAGCAACGGCACTGCTGGCTCACCGCCGCCCCCGAGCGATCCTTCGGGTTAGCCGACGGTCGGTGAAGTAAGCATGATCTCGGCCTTCTGGAACTCCTTGAGGGTGGCGTAACCGGTCGTGGCCATGGCCGCCCGCAATGCGCCGGCCAGGCTGACGCCACCGGCGGCCCCGGACGGATCCGGCCCGACCAGGATCTGCTCGATCGTGCCGCCTTGTTCGACCGGTTCCCAGCGGCCGCGGGGCAGATCCGAGTGGAGGACGTCCATCGACCACAGGCCGCCCTGCCCGGGTGCGTCGGTCCCCGCGGCGAACGCACCGTCGATCATGACGGCGTCCGCGCCGCAGGCGACCGCCTTCGCGATGTCGCCACCGGTGCGCAGGTCGCCGTGCGCGATGACGTGGACGTACCGGCCGCCGGACTCGTCCAGGTAACGCATCCGGGCGCCCGCGGCGTCGGCGATCGCGGTGGCGAGCCCCACCCCGATGCCGAGCTCCGCGCGGTTCGCGTCGCCACCGCCGGTGCCGACACCGACGATCACTCCCGCCGCGCCGGTCCGCATGAGATGCAGCGCGGTGGAGAACGACGCGCAGCCGCCGACAAGCACCGGGATGTCGATGTCGCCGATGAAGCGCTTGAGGTTCAGCGGCTCGGTCCGGGTCGACTGGTGCTCGGCCGAGACCGCCGGTCCATGGATGACCAGCAGGTCCACTTGGGCGGCAAGCAGGTCACCGAACAGCGCTCGCACCTTCTGCGGCCGCAGCGCGGCCGCCGTGACCAGGCCGGCGTCGCGCACCTGCCCGAGACGCTCGGCGATCAGCTCGGGCCGGATGGGTGCCTGGTAGAGCTCCCGCAGCCGACGGGTCGCCGCCTCGGCAGGAAGGCCCACCAACTCGGCAATCAGCGGCAGCGGCTCCTCATGCCGCGTCCACAGGCCTTCGACATGCAGGATCCCGAGGCCGCCGAGCTTGCCCATGGTGACCGCGGTGTCCGGCGAGCTGACCGCGTCCACGGCCGCCGCGACGATCGGGAGGTCGAAGTGGTACGCGTCCACCTGCCAGCCCAGCGAGACGTCCGCTGGGTCCCGAGTACGCCGAGACGGGACGATCCCGACGGCCGCCAGGTCATACCCGACCCGCGCGCTCTTCCCAATGCCGATCTCAACCTCAGCCATGCTCTTCCTCTGGTTCGCTGTGTTTCTGGTCCGCTCCGTGCGGGCGCCGCGCTCCGGCCCCTTCCTTGCTTCGCTGCGGAAGGGACCTCCGCGCAGCGTCCTCCTGCGCGGACGGGTGCTCCGGCGACCTCCGCTGCGGCCCAACCCCCTTCGCTTCGCTCGGTGGCCGGGCCTCCGCGGAGGCACGCCTACGCACCCAGCTCGGTTGCTCGCCGCTGCACGTCGCGAATACGAAACGGCCGCCCTGCGGGGGCCACTTCGCTTCGCTCCGTGGCCGGGCTTCCGTGGAGGCGCGCCTACGCGCCCAGAGTGGTCGCCTTCCGCTGCGTGTCACGAGCTGGGTAAACGTTCATGGGCCGAGCATAAGGGCCAGTTCAGCTCGTGACGTTCCAGCGCAACGCGACCCCGCTGGCCCGGAGGCGCGCCTCCGCGGAGGCCCGGCCACGGAGCGAAGCGAAGGGGGTTGGGCCGCAGCGGAGGTCGCCGGAGCACCCGTCCGCTCCGGAGGACGGCACGCGGAGGTCCCGTGGGAGCGAAGCGAGTACGGGGCCGGAGCGTGCCGCCCGGACGGAGCGGACCATGTCAAACCTTCCCGCCCGGGCTCGCTGCCCTGCCCCACGGGTACGCGAGTACGGGGCCGGAGCGCCGCGCCCGGACGGGGCGGACCGGGTGGAACCTTCTGCCCCGACCCCCGTATACCCGCCTGTAGCTGGCAGGTTTCTTCCCCTTGGGCTTACCGACCGGTGTAGTTCGGGGCCTCCACCGTCATCTGGATGTCGTGGGGGTGGCTCTCGATCAGGCCGGCGCTGGTGATGCGGACGAGCTGTCCGTGCTCCTGCAGATCCGAAACCGTTGCCGCGCCGGCGTAGCCCATGCCGGCACGCAGACCGCCGACCAACTGGTGGGCGACCGCGGCGAGCGACCCCCGGTAGGGCACCTGGCCCTCGATGCCTTCGGGGACCAGCTTGTCGTCGGAGAGCACGTCGTCCTGGAAGTAGCGATCCTTCGAGTACGACCGGGAGCCGCCGCGGCTGCGCATCGCGCCGAGCGACCCCATGCCGCGGTAGGCCTTGTACTGCTTGCCGTTGATGAAGATCAGCTCGCCCGGGCTCTCGTCGACGCCGGCGAGCAGGCCGCCGAGCATCACGGTGTCGGCGCCGACGGTGATCGCCTTGGCGATGTCGCCGGAATGCTGCAGACCGCCGTCGCCGATCACCGGCACGCCGGCGGGCCGGGCCGCCCTGGCCGCCTCGTAGATGGCGGTGATCTGCGGGACGCCGACGCCGGCGACGACCCGGGTGGTGCAGATCGAGCCGGGCCCGACGCCGACCTTCACGGCGTCGGCACCGGCGGCGACCAGGGCCGCTGCGCCCGCAGCCGTGGCGACGTTTCCGCCGATCACGTCCAGCGGGCGGCCGTCCGGACCGGTCGGGAACTCGGTCTTGATCCGCCGGATCATCTCGGGAACGGCTCGGTGCTGCCCGTGCGCGGTGTCGACGACGAGGAAGTCCACGCCGGCGGCGACCAGCAGCTGCGCGCGCTTGAACGCGTCCTCGCCGACGCCGACCGCGGCGCCGACGACGAGCCGGCCGTCCGCGTCCTTCGTCGCCAGCGGGTAGCGCTCCCGCTTGGTGAAGTCCTTGACGGTGATCAGGCCGCGCAGCCGGTCCCGGTCGTCGACGATCGGCAGCTTCTCGATCTTGTGGCGGCGCAGCAGGTCCAGCGCCTCGCCGGCGCTCACGCCGACCGGAGCGGTGATCAGCGGCATCGGCGTCATCACCGCCCGGACCACCCGGGAGTAGTCACGCTCGAACCGGATGTCGCGGTTGGTGACGATGCCGAGCAGCGTCCCGTCGTCGGCGGTCACCGGCACGCCCGAGATGCGGTAGCGGGCCATCAGCGCGTTCGCCTCTTCGATGGAGGCGTCCGGGCCGCAGGTCACCGGAGAGGTGATCATGCCGGACTCGGAGCGCTTCACCATGTCGACCTGCTGCGCCTGGTCCTCGATCGAGAGGTTGCGGTGCAGCACGCCGACGCCGCCCTGGCGGGCCATCGCGATCGCCATCCGGTGCTCGGTCACCGTGTCCATCGCCGAGGAGACCAGCGGTATCGCCAGCCGGATGTTGCGGGACAGCCTGGTCGTCGTGTCGACCTCGGCCGGCACGACGTCGGATGCCGCCGGTAGCAGCAGGACGTCGTCATAGGTGAGGCCGAGCATGGCGAGCTTCGGCGCCGGGATACCCCCGGTCTCGGTGCCGAGCGGTTCGGCGGGCGCCGGGCCTGGGCCGCCGGCCGGCGGGAACGAGTCCCGCGCGGCGGCCGGCGCGGCCGCCCGGGCCGAACCTGCGATCGAGGTCGGGGTGGCGACGGGAGCGTCCATGGCACCTTCCGTTCTGGTTGCGCCGACCAGCGGCGGGGAGCCGCCCCCGCATAGACATCATGGCCCGGGAAGGGGGCTTCTACGCCAGGTAAGCAGGCAAGGCCACAGCGTTCCGCTCAGCACACCTCATCTGCCCGGGGCAAGGCGTTGCCGAAGCTCAACAAGGCGTGGCTCTCGTCCATGCCGATGAAGGCGTGTCGTGTGGGCCACTGTCGCCGGCCTGGCCGGTTGGCTCACGCCTCCGAGGCTTCGGACGCCTCACAGACGCCGTCCGCGTAGCCCCGGGCGTACTCCCAGGAGACGTAGCAGCTCGGGTCGGGGGCGAACGCCGGCTCGTGTACCCGGGTACGCCCCTCGTTGAGGAGCTGGCGCAGGTTGCCGGTCAACAGGTCCCAGTCGAAGAAGTGCGGCTCCCGGCAGCCCTCGCAGTCGACCACCAGGCCGCGGTAGCCCCGGGGTTCCAGCAGTGTCCTGAACACGTCCAGATCGCCGAGCTCCGCGAGAACCTCCTCGCGCTCGTGCAGCGACAGCGGCTCGAGCAGGTCGACGTCCTCGGCCGGATCCAGCCGGGCGAGCTCGGACGCCGGGTCCTGCGGGTCACCCGCGAACGGGTCGATGGGCTCGTCGCTCACTCAGCCCACGCTACGCCCAGATCTCCAGCTGCGTACGGGCGCGCGGGACGCCGATGAGCGGTCGGCCGGGATGGTTTGTCCCGGTTGTGTCGCCGAGCTGGAAAAACTCCTTCGCGGCGCGCCGGTTGGCCGGTCCGGTGGGGGGTAGCGACAGGACCGTCGCTTCTGGGCCTGGTGATGCCTTCTGCGGCAGCCGCCGACGGTCCGCGCCGAGCCTCCGGACGGGTGGACGGGTGGACGGGTGGACGGGTGGACGCATGGGCAGCGCGGTCGCGGCGGGCTCGGCGTGGGGCGCCGTCGGGGGTGAATTTTCAAGATCAACGGAAGGGTGGGTCGGCCTACGGTGTGCGGGCGGCACGCGTCGCCGCCCAGGGTGAGCGTGCACCTGCGCCCGCCTTCGGTTCGTCGCAAAGGGGGGCTCAGGCCGATGACCGACGTCCGACGTCTACCAGGTCCCGGGGCGGAGAAATGGGAGTGGCAGCTACATGGCGCCTGCCGGGGCGAGAGTACCGAGCTTTTCTTCCATCCCGAGGGCGAGCGCGGCCCGGCACGGGCCGCCCGAGAGGCGGCGGCGAAGGCCATCTGCGCACGCTGCTGCGTCGTCAAGGAGTGTGGCGAGCACGCGCTGTCCGCTCGTGAGCCGTACGGCGTCTGGGGCGGGATGAGCGAGTCGGAGCGCGAGGCGATCCTGACCGGCCGGACCCGCCGTCGGGGTCCCGCTCCGGTCGGCGACCGGGACGGCGTGGCGGCCCGCCAGGCGCCCGTCCCCGCAGGCTCCACCATGTCCGCGTCGGCTCACGGGCCCTCGATGCAACCGCCGGCCGACCAGGCCTCGATCGTCGCCTGAACGGGCGGGACAGCCGTCCGCTCGTCCGGTCAGATGCCGACATGGCCCGCCCAGCGGGCGGCTCACCCGCGACGGGTGCCGAGGACCACCGGGCGGCAGGAGCCTGGCGACCTGCCATCGGGGCGGCTATGCTCCCGCCCTTTGTCTGGCGAGCGGTTGCGACAGATGCGCCGCCCAGAACGAGCCGAGGGACGAAGAAGCCCGACCGGGGGACCGGTCGGGCTTCTTCGTACCGAGCTTCTTCGTACCGAGACGGGGACTAGCCGAGCTGAGGACTAGAAGCCCGGCCCGTGGCTGTGGCCGTGACCGTGGCTGTGCCCATGGCCACCGGCCGCCGTGGCGGCCGGCTCAGCCGGCTTGTCCACGACCAGCGCCTCCGTGGTCAACAGCAACGCCGTGATCGACGCCGCGTTGGCGACGGCCGAACGGGTGACCTTGACCGGGTCGATGACGCCGTCCGCGATCAGGTCGCCGTAGGTCCTGGTCGCCGCGTTGAAGCCGTGGTTCACCGGCAGCTCGGCGACCTTGTAGACGATGACCGGCGCCTCCAGGCCCGCGTTGCGCGCGATCCAGTAGAGCGGTGCCGTCAGCGCCCTGCGCACCAGGCTGACCCCGGAACGCTCGTCACCGGTCTTGCCCAGGCCGTCGTCGAGCACCGTGGCGGCGCGCACGAGAGCGGAGCCGCCACCGGCGACCACACCCTCGTCGATCGCGGCCTTGGTGGCCGAGACCGCGTCTTCCAGGCGGTGCTTCTTCTCCTTGAGCTCGACCTCGGTGGCCGCGCCGACCCGGATGACCGCGACGCCGCCGGCGAGCTTCGCCAGCCGCTCCTGCAGCTTCTCCCGGTCCCAGTCGGAGTCGCTGGCCTCGATCTCCTGGCGGATCTGCTTGACCCGCCCGGCGACCGACTCGTCGTCGCCCGCGCCGTCGACCAGGGTGGTGGTGTCCTTGTCGATGACGACGCGGCGGATGCGGCCGAGGTCCTCCAGCGTCGCCGCCTCCAGCTTGAGGCCGACCTCCTCGGCGATGACCTGGCCGCCGGTGAGCACGGCGAGGTCCTGCAGCATCGCCTTGCGGCGGTCACCGAAGCCGGGCGCCTTGACGGCGACGACCTGGAAGGTCTTGCGCATGGAGTTGACGACCAGGGTCGACAGCGCCTCGCCCTCGACGTCCTCGGCGACGATCAGCAGCGGCTTGCGGGCCTGCACGACCAGCTCCAGCACCGGGAGCAGGTCGTTCAGAGCGCTGATCTTGCCGGGGTGCAGCAGGACGTAGGCGTCCTCGAGGACGGCCTCCATCCGCTCCTGGTCGGTGACGAAGTACGGGGAGATGTAGCCCTTGTCGAACTGCATTCCCTCGGTGAGCTCGAGCTCCAGACCCATGGTCTGGCTCTCCTCGATGGTGATGACACCATCCTTGCCGATCTTGTCGATCGCCTCGGCGATGAGCTCACCGACCTGGCTGTCCTGCGCCGAGATGGCGGCGACCTGAGCGATCGTCTCCTTGGAGCTGACCTCGACCGCGGAGTCGAGCAGCGCCTTGGAGACGGCCTCGGCGGCAGCCTCGATGCCGATCTTGAGTGACACCGGGGCGGCGCCCGCGGTGACCAGCTTGAGGCCCTCGCGGACCATGGCCTGCGCCAGCACCGTCGCCGTCGTCGTGCCGTCGCCGGCGACGTCGTTGGTCTTGGTCGCGACCTCCTTGACGAGCTGCGCGCCAAGGTTCTCGTGCGGGTCGTCGAGTTCGACCTCGCGGGCGATCGTCACGCCGTCGTTGGTGATCGTCGGCGCGCCGTAGGACTTGTCGAGGACGACGTTGCGACCACGCGGGCCGATCGTCACCTTCACCGCGTCGGCCAGGGTGTTCACCCCGTGCTCGAGTGCGTGACGCGCGTCCTCGCGGAAACTGAGGATCTTGCTCATGTGATTGGGGGTCCTCCCGCTGCCGTTACCGGCACGACGTCGAGGGGGGTGCACCCGACAGGTGACATCACTGTGTCTTCCCGTCGCACCAGATCTCCGGTCAGACCGGACCTCCGGTTACGCCGGCCGCTAGGCCGGCCCGGGGGTTCCAGGACGCCGGGGTCCCCAGGGATCCGCGCCGGGGAGGCTGGATCCCTGGGGAGCGGCCCACCTGGGCAGACATAGCGCGGGAGCCCGGGAAGCGGCCGAAGGCCGCCGAACAGGGTGATCCCGATCGCGTACACCCCCGCTCGACTACTTCTCGATGACCGCGAGGACGTCGCGGGCGGACAGGACCAGGTACTCCTCGCCGGCGTACTTGACCTCGGTGCCGCCGTACTTGCTGTAGAGCACGACGTCGCCGACCTTCACGTCCAGCGGGACGCGCTTGCCGTCCTCGAACCGGCCGGGGCCGACCGCGAGAACGGTGCCCTCCTGAGGCTTCTCCTTCGCCGTGTCCGGGATGACGATGCCCGAAGCGGTGGTCGTCTCCGCGTCCGACGGCTGGACGACGATGCGGTCCTCGAGAGGCTTGATGGCAACCTTGGTGGCGGTCGTCACGATCGACCTCCCCTTCCTACGTTGGATGAGAGAGCGACCCTGGCGGCCTGCCGTCGCGGGTGAACAGGCGCCTGTTGTCGCTGGCACTCTCACGTGCCGAGTGCCAACTTAGCATCCGCGGCGGCTGTTTTGCCATCGCCCCGGGGTGATGGCAAAACAGCCATGAATGTCTGCCGTCAAGCGTCGCGAGAGGGTGCTGTTCAGCGGTCTTCCGGGCGCTGGCGGGAGAGGGTCTGCACCGACCGCGCGGCGGGCGGTTCATATGGCCAGGCGACCGGGCCGTCGAGCCGGGCCAGGGCGGCGCAGATGCCCAGGGCGACCTCTGCGCTGAAGGGGAGCGCGTGGTGGCCCAGTCCGGGGATCGTCACGTTGTGCGCGGCGAGATCGGGATGGTGCAACGCCGCCGACTCTGGGCGCACGACCGAGTCCGACCCGCCGGCGACCGCGAGGAAGCGGGTGCGGCAGCCCGGCGCGGGCTCGGCGAGCTCCGTCAGCAGCGCCGAGCCGGGCCGCAGCGACGCAACCAGCTGGTAGGGCACGGCTCGGGGCACCAGATGGGCGAGCCTGGTACCGGTGTGCGGGGTGCCGAGAGTGACCAGCGTGTGGACCTGCTCGTCGCCGTTCCGGCGCTGCACGTAGTAGCGGGCCACCAGTCCGCCGAGCGAATGCGCGACAATGTGGACCTGCTGATAGCCGGTCCGGGAGAGGACGTCGTCAACGGCGGCCTCGAGCAGGTCCGCCGCCTGCGGAACGCCCGTCGCGTACAGCGGCAGGTTGATCGTCTCGGCCTGGCTGAACCCGCGCCGTCGTAGCGTCCGCTGTAGCCGTGTGAAGATCGAACGATTGTCGACGATCCCGTGTACCAGCAGGATGGGCATCCCGGCGGCGGCCGGATGGCCGACCAGCAGGCCACGCTGCAGCGGTGCCAGCCCTGCCAGGCTGTATCGGTCGGCGACAGGCACCCGGCCCGGGCGGACGCCGACGGGATAGAAGGCCACATGGGTGGCGAGGCTCGCCGCCTCGGTGACGAGGCCGCGCACGGCGGCCGGCGCCGCGCCGACGCGGCGCGTCAGCACCCTGCTGACGTCGAACACCCTGCTGACGTCGAACACCCTGCCGACGCCGAGCGGGGTCGTCGCCACGTCGAGGGTGTATCGCCCGGCGACGGTGCCCAGCTGGCCGAGCTGGCGCAGCCAGGGCCGTGTGCCCTCGCGGCCGTCCGGCGAAGCGATGGACTCTTCTGGAGACCCGGTGGGCACCGCCCGCTGGGCATGCGAAATGAGATCATTTTCGCGCGGCCTTGGGCCCTCTAGAAAAAGCTCGATATCCGGTCGCACACCAGGCAGCCCCTCGGTTCAGACCTCGCGAGGAGGTCAGGCCGGGAACGAACAGTCATGATCCGCGTGGGAAGTAGTCGGTAGCTGGTTGAGTGGGGGACCGTGACGCTACAGGTGTCCGGGTAGTGCTGTCGACCACCTTCTGTAGCGGGTGGAAAGTCGAACGCCCTGGTCAAGGGAGGCGATCCGGGCCAGCGCCGCGACGACGGCACCCGCGACGGCGCCCGGTTCAGCCGAGGGGAGCACCTCGTCGGCGAAGCCGAGCCGCAGCAGGTCCACGGGTCGCAGGCCGCCCAGGTCGGCGGCCTGCTCGGCCGGCATCCGTAGCGTCGCGGCCGCGCCCTCCGGCGAGAGCGCCGTCAGGTAGCTGTCCGGCGTCATCAGCACGAGGTCCGCGCAGGCCGCGGCGAGCGCCCCGCCGGAACCACCCTCACCGACGATGACGGACACGGTCGGGCTTGAGCAGCGCAGCACCGCCTCCATCGCGGCACCGATCGCCGCCGCGACCCCGCCCGCCTCGGCCAGCGGGGCCGGGTCGGCCCCCGGCGTGTCCACTACCAGGACCAGCGGCAGCCCCAGCTTGCCGGCGAGCCGCGCGGCGCGCGCGAGCAGCCGGTAGCCGGCCGGGCCCGGCGCGCCCCGTGGCTCGGCGGCGACCGCGACCGCGACGACACCCCCGGGCACGGTGCGGCTCGGCGAGTCGGGCGGCGCCGTACCGTCGGGCGGCGCCGTACCGGCGACGCCGGGTTCCGGCGCGTTGACGATCAGACCCAGCCGAGACCGCACGGCCCGATCGCCACCGGCCAGCTCGACGCCGCGCGGGGCGAGGGCGTCAAGCACCGCGCCGCCGCCTTGCCGGCCCGCCGCGCGGGCGGTGAGCACCTGCGCCCAGCCCCCTCGACGATCCATGGCTTCGGGCTTGTCCGCTGCGCCCTGGCCGTTGCGGGGCGCCTGGCCGGCGGGCGTCGCCTGGCCGTTCGGCGCATCGAGATCGGCATAGGCATCGGCATCGGCATCGTTCGCCTGCTCGGTCCGCCCGAGGGAGCTCGGTGCGCGGACGGCGGTCGCCGCGGCGAGGGCATCCGCGAGCCAGGCCTCGACCTGGTCCCGCTCGACGACGGCGTCGACCAGCCCGGCGTCCCACGCGGCTTCGGCGGTGTGGCTGTCGCTACCGGGCGGCGACCCGGTGACGGCGGCGACCACCCGCGGACCGGCGAAGCCAACCGTTGCCCCGGCCACGGCGCACCGCAGGTCCGCCCGGGAGGCGACCGTCACCCACACGCCGCCGGTGGTCGGGTGGTCGACCACTGCCACATGCGGCACGCCGGCATCGTCCAGGCCCGCGGCGGCGAGAGTCGCCCGGGGCAGCCCGACCAGGCCGGCGACGCCTTCCTGCAAGCGCGTGCCACCGCTGCGCAGGAAGGACAGCAGCGGACGACGGACGGCGGCGGCGTGCTCGGCGGCCGAGGCGAACGCGGCGGCGTCGACCTCGCCGAAGCTCCCGCCGTACACCCCGAACTCCCAGACCGCGACGACGCAGTCGACACCCGCCACCGGCCCTTCCCCCCACCACACCGCGGGTGCACCGGTGTACCCAGGCCAGCCCAGGCGGTTGGGCGTCTCGGGGCCGGAATCCTTTGCGGCCAAGTGCGGGCCGGAATCCTTTGCGGCCAAGTGCGGGCCGGATGGGTGTGGAGTCACGTCGGTGAGCAGCCGGGCGCGCCAGTCGGTGGCGACCGGTCCGGGTGGCGCGGTGGCGTCGGTGACGGGCTCCTGCCCCGGCGAGGGAGGCGGGCCGGCCGGCGACGCGGCGCGATCGGGCATGTCCGCATGGTCGGGCGCACCAGGGTGGTGTGTCGTCGCACGGAGCGGAATGTCACTGTGCGCGCCGTCTCCGCGCCCTCCCCCTGCCGTCTCCGCACCGCCGCGCCGTCTCCTCGCGGACCCCGCGAGACATCGGTGCAGCGTGCGGCGGCGGCATGCGACGTTGCGGAACCAGGCCAGCGCCGCCCCCGGGACTCGTCGCCGAGCGAGTGCGGCGGAGCGCGACCCGTTCGCCGTCCCGAGCGCGAGCGGCGCATGGTGGACCCACGGAGGTGTTGTGCATACTGTCCGGAGTCGCCATATACCGGTACCATCCGGATTCCTGGTTCGCCCGGGGCGGTCCAGCCAGCTGGCTGCTCGCCGCCGGGCCCTTGACCTCGTAACCGGCGTTATCGCTGTTCGGCGGCTGGACATCGGCCGGAGGCTGGTCCCGCGAGGCGGCCGGCGCCGCTGGCCCGACGGGGGTCCCCGGCGAGCATCGGCGGCCCGGCCAGCACGAGGGGGGCCATGCTCACACCGCTCACGGACGACGACCCCACCACCATCGGTCCCTACCGGCTACAGAACCGGATCGGTGAAGGTGGCATGGGCACCGTCTACCTCGCGTTCACCGCGGACCGGCAGCCGGTCGCGGTGAAGCTGGCCTCCGCCGAACTGTCGGAGGACGGGGAGTTCCGCCGCCGGTTCCAGCGCGAGGTCCGGGCGGCGCAGCGGGTCCAGGGCAACGCCGTGGCGGCCGTGCTGGACGCCGACACCAGCTCCGAGCGGCCGTGGATGGTCACCGAGTACGTCGAGGGCATCAGCCTGGCGGACGCGGTCCGCCAGCGCGGCCCCCTGTCCGAACGACTGATCCGGGCCCTCGCGGCCGGGCTCGCTGACGCGCTGGTGGCCATCCACGAAGCCGGCGTCGTGCACCGGGACCTAAAGCCGTCGAACGTCCTGCTCGCGTGGGACGGGCCCAAGGTCATCGACTTCGGGATCGCGCAACTGGACGGCAACGCGACGCTGACCCGGGCCGGCCACGTCGTCGGCACCCTCGCCTGGATGGCTCCGGAGCAGATGCGCGGTGAGCCGGCAGGCCCGGCGGCGGACATCTTTTCCTGGGGGTGCTGCATCGCCTACACGGCGACCGGCCGGCACCCGTTCCACGCCGAGCGGGCCGAGACGCTGGCGTTCCGGATCCAGCGTGACCTGCCGGACCTCGAGAACCTTCCCGCGTACCTGCACGAGACCGTCGTGCCGGCGCTGGACAAGGAGCCGCTGCTGCGCCCGTCGGCGGCCGCGCTGCTCGCCGCGCTGAGCGGACGCCCGGTGCGCAGCACGAGCGAGGCCCAGCGCGCGACCGAGACGGTGCTGGAGCGCGACTGGACCGGCCGACGGCCCAGCAGCCGAGGCCAGCGGCCGACCGCCGCCGGGTACCCGGATCAGGCCGTACGGCAGGCCGCGCCGGACGCCGCCAGGTCGCCCGCCCCCTGGGCACCAGCCCAGCCGCCGCCGCCCCAGCTGCCGCCGCCCAGGCCGGCGCCGTCACCGATGCCGTCGGCCCGCCCGGTGCCTGCCCAGTTACCGCCGGCTCAGCTGCCGCCAGCTGGGCCGTCTCCCGCCCGACCGGTACCGGCCCACCCGCTGCCGTCCCGACCCCTGCCCGAGCGGTCCCTGGACGGGCGCCCCGGCCTCGACCGGCAGGTGCCCGGCCAGCCTCACGACGCGCGATGGCGCGCGACCTACGCCGGCTCGCTCGGCGCCCCGCCCCCCGCTGAGGCCTACCGGCCAGCACCGCCCGCGGCCGACCAGCGGTGGGCACCGGGCGCGCGGCCGCAGCTGCCCGCCGGACCGTCGACGGGCGGGCCATCCCACGACCAGCGCCCGGGTGGCCAGCGTCCGGCCGAGGCGGGCCACGATCGTCACCCACGGCTCGCGCCACCGGTCTCCCCGCCCGCGATGCCCGGTCAGGCCCAACCGGTCGTCGGTGCCGGTATCGACGGCCGGCCGCATTCGCCGCCGCCGGCGCGAGCCCCGGCGACACCGGCCGCGCGCGCGGCGGTCGGTCGGGCCCAGCGGGCGCGCCGCCCGGCGGGATGGAACCTGTGGGCGGTGTCCGCCGCGGTGCTCGCCGTCCTCTGGCTGTTCGGGGCTGGGAGCATCGCCGGCATCTACCTGGGATACCGGGCGCGCGTGGGCGCCGACCCGAGTCCTCGGCGCGGCGACCGGCTGGCGGTCGTCGGTGTCCTTCTCGGCTGGCCGGGCCTCATCGCGGCCCTCTTGTACCTGGGCTTCGCCGCCAGCCGCGGCTGAAGCTCTCCGGCCTGCGCGCCGCCTCGCGGAAAGTCTCACCTTGTGAGATCGGACATACCTGATGGGCCGCGGGCGGAGTTCTCCTGGGCTGGTACTGGCAGCCATGGAGAATCTCGGCGGCTGCGCGGCCACCCGGGCGATGGCCTGGAATGGGGTTTTGTGCGGTTCTGCCGCGCGTGGGGGTTTCGCGGGCGCGTCCGTAGGGCGTGGCGATGCCCCGGCCCGGTCTGAGTCGCCGCCTGCCGCGTGGTTCGGGCCGCTCGTGCGGCGCCACAGCGTGACTGTGGGCCGCGCCGCGCGAGCGCGCGTCACGACGGGCGCGTCAGTAGGCTCGCATCCGTTCCGTGCATCCCCTGACCGACCGCACCCGACTGGACGGACCGTGGATCTCTTCGAATATCAGGCGAAGGCGCTCTTCGCCGAACATGGCGTCCCGGTGCCCACCGGCAAGACCGCCGTCACCCCTGAGGAGGCCCGCGCGATCGCCGCGGAGCTGGGCGGCAAGGTCGTCGTGAAGGCGCAGGTCAAGACCGGTGGCCGCGGCAAGGCCGGCGGCGTGAAGGTCGCCGACGGGCCGGACGACGCCTTCGAGAAGGCCAGCGCCATTCTCGGAATGGACATCAAGGGCCACACCGTGCACTCGGTGCTGGTCGAAGAGGCGAGCAACATCGCCGAGGAGTACTACGCGTCGTTCCTGCTGGACCGTGCGAACCGCACCTTCCTGGCGATGGCGTCCCGTGAAGGCGGCATGGAGATCGAGGAGGTCGCGGCCACCAAGCCCGAGGCCCTCGCGCGGATCCACATCGACCCGTTGACCGGGGTCGACGTGGCGAAGGCCCGCGAGATCGCCGTCGCCGCGAAGCTCCCGGAGGCGGCCCTAGACGGCGCCGCCGAGCTGCTGGCCAAGCTGTGGGAGACGTTCGTCCAGGCGGACGCCACCCTCGTCGAGGTCAACCCGCTCATCCTCACCGGTGATGGCCGCGTCGTCGCGCTCGACGGCAAGGTCACGCTCGACGAGAACGCCGACTTCCGGCACCCGGAGAACGAGGCGCTCGTCGACGTCGCCGCGGTCGACCCGCTGGAGCAGAAGGCCAAGGCGAAGGGCCTCAACTACGTCAAGCTGACCGGTTCGGTCGGCATCATCGGCAACGGCGCGGGCCTGGTCATGTCGACCCTCGACGTCGTCACCTACGCCGGCGAGGAGTTCGGCGGGCAGCGCCCGGCGAACTTCCTCGACATCGGCGGTGGTGCCTCCGCCGAGGTCATGGCGAACGGCCTTTCGATCATTCTCTCCGACCCGTCGGTCAAGAGCGTGTTCGTCAACATCTTCGGTGGCATCACCGCCTGCGACGCGGTCGCCAACGGCATCGTCAAGGCGCTCGAACTGGTCGGCGAGGTGACCACCCCGCTGGTGGTCCGCCTCGACGGCAACAACGCCGAGGAGGGCCGGCGGATCCTCGCCGAGGCCAACCTCGCGGTCGTCAAGCCCGTGGACACCATGGACGGCGCGGCGAAACTCGCCGCCGAGCTCGCCGCCGCCGCGGCCTGAGTCGAAAAGGAACTCGCTCGCAATGGCCATCTGGCTCGACGAGAACAGCCGGATCGTGGTGCAGGGCATCACCGGTTCCGAAGGCAGCAAGCACGCCAAGCGCATGGCGGCGTCCGGCGCGCAGATCGTCGCCGGTGTGAACGCCCGTAAGGCCGGCCAGTCCCAGGACGGCGTACCGGTGTTCGCGTCCGTCACCGAGGCGATCGAGAAGACCGGGGCCAACGTCTCCGTCATCTTCGTCCCGCCGAAGTTCACCAAGGACGCGGCGATCGAGGCGGTCGACGCCGAGATCCCGCTCGCGGTCGTCATCACCGAGGGCGTCCCGGTGCACGACACCACCGAGTTCTTCGCCTACGCGCAGGGCAAGGGCAAGACTCGTATCATCGGCCCGAACTGCCCCGGCATCATCAGCCCCGGCAAGTCGAACGCCGGCATCATCCCGGCCACCATCACCCCACCCGGACGGATCGGCCTGGTCAGCAAGAGCGGCACGCTGACCTACCAGATGATGTACGAGCTGCGCGATTTCGGCTTCTCGACCGGCGTCGGCATCGGCGGCGACCCGGTCATCGGGACCATCCACATCGACGCGCTCGACGCGTTCGAGGCGGACCCCGAGACCGATGCCATCGTGATGATCGGTGAGATCGGTGGTGACGCCGAGGAGCGGGCCGCCGCCCACATCGAGGCGCACATCACCAAGCCGGTCGTCGGCTACGTCGCCGGCTTCACCGCGCCCGAGGGCAAGACGATGGGCCACGCCGGCGCGATCGTCTCCGGTTCGTCCGGCACCGCGCAGGCGAAGAAGGAAGCGCTGGAGAAGGCCGGTGTCCGGGTCGGCAAGACGCCGTCGGAGACCGCGCGCCTGATGGCGGACATCATGCGCTCGCTGTAGGCGGACGACGCTTCGCCCGCCGGCCCTTCCAGGACAACCGGCCGCCCGGTGTGCGGTGCCCGCCCGGCGTGCGGTGCCCGCGCCATGGGCGGTGTGCAGTACGCGGTGTTGCAGTACGCGGTGTTGCAGTACGCGGTGTTGCAGTACGGAGTGGGCTACCAGGTCCGGCGGTCGCCGGTTCCGGGTGGCCCACTTCCGTCTGTGGCGGGTCGGCCGCCGGGGGCACTGGGCGCGGTGGCGACAGCGTGGGGAGAATGCTGTAGGACTTTCACGACGGTGCTCGACGAAATGGTTGCGACGCCTCGGCATTCCGGACGAAGTGAGGTTGGTCCGATGGTGAAGATCGCTGGTCGCGACGTCGCCACCAGTGACATCGGCACCGTGGCCGGTGGCTTGGTCGTGCTGATCTCCAGTTTCCTGCCGTGGATGGGGATCGACTGGTATTACTACCGCGGTAACAACCACCTGGGCTGGTCCAGTGGCGCGCTCGCCGTGATCGCGATCCTGCTCGCGATCGCCACCGCAGGCTTGGCGGTCGCCCGGGTCTTCGCGGGCGAGCGGGTGCCGGCGTTTGGTCCGGTGGGCCCGGCGTTGCTCAATGTGATCGCTGGCGCGGTCGCAACCCTGTTCATCCTCATCCGGCTGGTCACGGTCAACCCCTACGACTCGCGCTTCGGTCTGTACTTCGGCCTGATCGGTGCCGCCGCGGTGACCGGCTTCAGCATCGCCGGGCTCCTCTCCAATGGAGAGCAGGGTCCCGGCCGTCGGCCGTCGGGTCCCACGGGGCCCTGGGGCCAGCCGCCGGGACCCGCGGGACCCGGGGGGCCCTGGGGCCAGCAGCCCCCGCCCTACGGCCAGCCATATGGGCACCAGGGCGTGACGCCGTACGGCCAGCCGACGCCGGCTCCTGGCTATGGCCAACAGCCTCAGCCGACCCCGGCTCCTGGCTACGGACAGCAGCCTCAGCCGACCCCGGCTCCTGGCTACGGACAGCAGCCTCAGCCGACCCCGGCTCCTGGCTACGGACAGCAGCCTCAGCCGACCCCCGCCCCCTACGGCCAGCCGACGCCGTATGGTCAGCCGCCACCGACCACGCCGCCTGGCTACGGCCAAGGCCCGTCCCCCTACGGGCAGGCGGCCACGCCGGGTTACGAGTCGACGGCGCAGCCACCGCAGGCGGGCACACCGTACGGCCAGCCGCCCAGCTAGCCAGCCGGCGGGCTCGTCCCGGAACGGCCGGATTGCGTTCGCCGCGCGGCGATATCGGCTGGATCAGCCTATTTCCGGGCTATGCCTCGGCGTGTTGGCCTGGTGCGGCCGTGAGAGCGTGCGAGCGTCGTCCCTGTGGCCCACCCTGTCGCCTCGCGCGGTGCCGCGGTGCCCCGGCTGGCCCGGATCGCCAGGCTCGGGTACGCGTTCGGCGGTGCGCTGCCCGGACCGGCCGTGGCCTGTGCGGCCGGGCTCGTCGCCGTGCAGGTCCTGGTTCTCGTGGCCTGGGGCGCCGATACCAGGGCGCAGGCCGGGGCCGGCGCTGCGCTGCGCGTGGGCGCCGACCTGTGGCTGCTCGCGCACGGCGCGACCCTGGACCTTCCAAGCGGCGGCGTTCGTGTTCTCCCGCTCGGCCTGGCCGCACTGCCTGTTCTGGTGGCAGCCTCGTCCGGCTACCGCTTGGCCGCCGCCCACCTCGGCGGTACCCGGCATCCTTCTCAGGAGGAAGCCGCCGTCGCCGCGGGCCCGAAGGGCTCGAAGTCCCGCGAAAATGATCGTTCCTCGCAAGCCCGGCGGCCAAAGTCCCCGGGCTCGCTGGCGAGCCGGCTCGGCATCCGTCCGCGCTTGCGGGCACCTCGACGCGCCGCGCTGAAGCCGCCGGCCTCGACCGGTGGGAACGCGCGGTCGGCAGCGCCCGACCGCCTAGTCCAGCCCCACCGGGTGCTCCTGGACATCGCGGCCGTCGTGCTCGCCCAGACGGCGCTGGTCTGCGTGGTCTGTTGGGCGGCGAGCAGTCCAGCGGCGCGGCCGGCCCCGACCTCGGCGGTGCTGGGTGCGGCCGGCCTGTCCTGCCTGGGCGCCACGGTCGGTGTGCTGGCCGGCTATCGCCGTCTTGGCGCGGCCTGGCGACGTATGCCGGTGATGCTTCGAGTGCCGCTGGCCGGCGGCTTCGCGGCGACGGCGGCGCTGCTGGCGGTCAGCGCGCTCGGGCTGTGCGTGCTGCTGATCGTGCGGGCGGGTGGCGTCTCCAGCGCGGCGAGCGGCCTGGATCCCGGCGTGGTCGGCAGCGTCGGACTGTTCGCCGTCCAGCTCGTCCTGCTGCCGAACCTGGTGGTCTGGGCCTGCTGTTACGCGCTCGGCACAGGATTCGCGGCCGGGCCGACGGTCACCGTGACTCCGACGACGGCCGCCCAGAGCACCCTGCCAGACCTGCCCGTGCTGCGGCTGGTTCCCTCGGCGCCGCTGCCCGGCTGGGCCTGGCTGGTGCTCGCTCTGGCGCCGCTGGCGGCCGGGACGGCGCTCGCGCTGTCGGTGCGTCGGGCCATTCCGGGCGCGACGCTGCCCGGTCGGCTTGGCATGGTGTTCGCCGGGGCGGCGGCCTGCGCGTTGCTGGTGGGCCTGCTCGCCGCACTGTCCGGTGGGGGCATCGGCGTCGAGGCTGCGGCGGCGTTCGGGCCGGCACCCGGCTGGCCGATTCTTGCGGCCGTCGTGGAGGTCGGGATGGCTGGGGCGCTGGTGACGAGCGTCGCCGAACTGCTGGGCCGGCGCTAGCGGGTCCTGGCCGGTTCCTGGGGGCACTGGACTGAGCGGCACGACCACCGCCGGCTGTCGTAGCTGGTGGCTACGGTGTGCCCATCCGGCTCGCCGCGGTGTGGCTGCCCGGAGCAGGCCGGAGCAGGCCAGCAGTCTTGTCGGGTGCTCTCAGGCCGGCCGCGTCCCGTGGCCCGAGGGTCGGGCGGCGCCGGCTGGTCTGCGACACCCGCCCGGAGTCCGGGAGGCCGTCGTGGCGCCCACCGTGGCACAGCTACGCGCCCAGTCGATCGAGCTTCGCGCCCTGGGCTGGTCATACCGGCGGATCGCCGCGCACTGGCGGCAGGCCCATGGGCTGGGTAGCCGGCTTGCCTTTCGGGTGGCCCACGGCTGGACGCAGGAGGAGGCGGCAAGACGGTGGAATGACCGGTGGCCCGCCACCCCAAAGACCGGGAAATCCTTCAGCTACTGGGAGATTTGGCCCGCGCCCGGTGGCCGCGCTCCCTCGCCGCTTACGCTGGCCCGCCTCGCCGAGCTGTACCTGTGCCGTCCTGGTGACCTGCTGGACGGTGTGGATTACGGCGTTCTCGACCCGGGGCGGGACGCGCGCGACGGCGAGGGCAACCCGTGCGGCCGTGGTGGCCACGACGGCTGCCAGGCCGGTGACAGCTGCGTGGCTGGCGGCACCTGCCTGTCGGGTGACAGCCATGTACCGGACGGCGGCGCGTGCTGGGCCGGCGCCTGCTCGCCCGACCCGGACTTCGAGCTGGAGCTGGGGCTGGCCTTCGGCCAGCAGTTCTGGTACATCACCGACGCGCTGTGTGGCTAGTACGGATGGCCGCCCCGCCGGAGGGCAAGTCAGTAAGGTCGGGAGTGACTACCGCCCCAGGCCGGTTCGGCGGATCGGCCAGCCATCCCGTCTCGGCGCCCGGCCACGCCGGTCGGGCGCGACGTGTTCGCGGGCGGGGCATCCAGAGTCCCGCCCCTGTTGCCTTCGGAGAGTTCTGTGCCTGCCCGCTTGGTCGTACTCGCCTCGGGGGCTGGCACCACCCTGCAGGCGATCCTGGACGCCTGTGAGGATCCCGCCTACGGGGCACGGGTGGTCGCGGTAGGCACGGACCGGGCAGGCACCGGCGCCGAACGGCGAGCCCAGGCTGCCGGCGTGGCGGTGTTCACCGTCAGGCTGGAGGATCACCCCGACCGGGAGGCGTTCAACGCCGCGACGGCCGAGCGGATCGCGGCCGCGCGCCCCGACGTGCTGGTTCTCGCGGGATATATGAAGATTCTCGACAAGCAGGTCGTAGGGCGATTCCGGACCCTCAACACCCATCCGTCGCTGCTGCCGTCATTCCCCGGCGCGCACGCGATCCGCGACGCGCTGGCGCACGGCGTGAAGGTCAGCGGCGTCACTGTGCACTGGGTGGACGAGGGAGTGGACACCGGGCCGATCATCGCCCAGACGGCGGTGGACGTCCTGACGGCCGACACCGAGGACACCCTGCGTGCCCGGATCCAGGCTGTCGAACGTGGGCTGTACGTCGCCACGATCGGTGAGATCGCGCGCGCGGCGCCGGCCGAGGCCGCCACCTCGTAGGGAGCCTGCAACCGGCGAAGGCACGCCGGGTGGCCCGCGGTGGCGCCACGGCGTGTGAAGGCATGGTCGACAAGGAGGAGTTATGACGAGGCCGCAGGATTCGACGACGGTCCCGACCGGCGCCGACGGCCCGGCGGCGGAGTCCTCGATCGCCGAGGGCACGTCCGGCGCCGAGGCCGCTGGCACCGAGGTGGTCGCCACCGGCCGCCGGCGGCTGCGCCGGGCGCTGGTCAGCGTCTACGACAAGTCGGGGCTGGCCGAGCTGGCTGAGGCGTTCCTGGCGGCCGGGGTGGAGGTCGTCTCGACCGGCTCCACGGCCGAGGTGCTGGCCAGGCACGGGCTTGCCGTGACCCCGGTGAGCACGCTCACCGGATTCCCCGAGGTGCTCGGCGGCCGGGTGAAGACCCTTCATCCGCGGGTGCACGCCGGCCTGCTGGCCGACCTTCGCCAGGTCGAGCACGCCGAGGCGCTGGCCGAGCTCGACATCGAGCCGTTCGACCTGGTGGTCGTCAACCTGTACCCGTTCCGGGAGACCGTGGCGGGCGGCGCGACCGAGGACGAGGCGATCGAGCAGATCGACATCGGCGGCCCGGCGATGATCAGAGCCGCGGCCAAGAACCACGCCTCGGTCGCGGTCGTCGTCGAGCCGGACGACTACCCGGCGCTCATCGAGGCGGTCCGCGGCTCCGGCTTCGAGCTCGCCAGCCGGCGCCGGCTCGCGGCGCGGGCGTTCGCCCACACCGCCGGCTATGACGCGGCCGTCGCCTCCTGGTTCGCGAGCGTCCTCGCCCCGGACGAGACCGCGAGCCAGACCGGCTGGCCGGACGTGCTGACGGCGCAGTGGCGCCGCTCGGACGTGCTGCGCTATGGCGAGAACCCGCACCAGCGGGCCGCCCTCTACGTCGCCACCGACGACCACGTCCCGGGCTTGGCGACGGCGAAGCAGCTGCACGGCAAGCAGATGTCCTACAACAACTACACGGACACCGACGCTGCCCGCCGGGCCGTCTACGACTTCGCCGAGCCGGCCGTCGCGATCATCAAGCATGCCAACCCGTGCGGCATCGCCGTCGGGACCGACATCGCCGCGGCGCACCGCAAGGCACACGCCTGCGACCCCCTGTCGGCGTTCGGCGGCGTGATCGCGACCAACCGCCCGGTCACGGTCGAGCTCGCCGAGCAGATCGCGGAGATCTTCACCGAGGTCGTCGTCGCGCCGGGCTACGAGCCGGGTGCGGTGGAGATCCTTTCTCGTAAGCCGTCGATCCGGCTGCTCGAGTGCGCGCCGCCGCCGCACCCGCGGGGTGTCGAGCTCCGGCAGGTCACCGGTGGGCTGTTGCTGCAGTCCCGGGACGCGCTGGACGCGGCGGGTGACGAGCCGTCGACGTGGACGCTGGAGGCTGGCGCGCCGGCCGACGAGGCGACGCTCGCCGACCTGCGGTTCGCGTGGCGGGCGATCCGATCCGTCAAGTCCAACGCGATCCTGATCGCGGCCGACGGGGCGACCGTGGGGGTCGGCATGGGCCAGGTGAACCGAGTCGACGCGGCCCGGTTGGCGGTCGCTCGCGGGGGTGATCGGACGAAGGACGCGGTGGCGGCGAGCGACGCGTACTTCCCGTTCCCCGATGGCTTCCAGGTGCTGGCCGAGGCCGGCGTGCGGGCGGTCGTCGAGCCGGGCGGGTCGGTCCGCGACGAGCTGGTCGTCGCGGCGGCGCGGGAGGCGGGCGTGACGCTGTACTTCACTGGCGTGCGCCACTTCGCGCACTAGGCCGGGGACCGGGCTGTAGCCGCGCGATCACGATTGCGGCATTGCGGCCACGATTGCGGCATTGCGGCATTGCGGCGGAGCGTTCCCCGGTAGCCGGCGCAGGCCGGCCACCGGGGAACGCGTTGGCCCGTCGGGCAGGGACGCAGCGACAGAGCGGGCACGCCTGAAGCACCGCCGGCCGGTCGGCGGCGCACCGCCGGCCGGTGCGAGAGCACCTCACCGGCCCGCGGCTGGTCGACTACTCGCTGGCGTCCGGCCGGTGTCAGCCTCGCCGGTTCTGTCCGCCACGGCCGTTGCCATTTCCATTGCCGCGGCGACCGGTGCGGCGCTCGCGCCTCGACCGGGCGTCGCCCGGCGTGGCCCGACCGCCGCCGGCTCCCCCGGCTGGGCGGGGGAGCTCAGGACGCGCGGTGCGCTGGTCTTTGGCGCCGGCCGGCGGAGGCTCCCGCTCCCGGCCCGGTTCCGCGTGGGGCTCCCCTTGACTGGCCGCCAGGCCCGCGGACAGGAGTCCCGTTTCGGGCGGCCGGTCGGGGGGAGGGGTGCGGTCGGCGCCAGCGCTTCAGACGCTGGTCGACTCCGCGGCCGTCGTCCCGCGCCGTACCGTGCTCGTGGTGCCGGTCGTCGTGCCGCTCGTGCCGGTGGCCGCGGTGGTGGTGCTCGTGCTGGCCGCGGCCGGGCCACCGGGCGCGTCGCCGTTCGGCACGTAGCGCTGCGAGACCCAGTCGAGCGCCTCGCGCCACGAGGCGCCGTACAGGACCGAGATTCGGTCGGCGGTCTGGCGGGCCAGGGCCTGAACGAACACGCGGTCATCGCTGTCGAGATGCCGGGCGTCCCCGAACGTCTCCCAAGCCCGGAACATCAGCTCCTGAAGCTTCTTGCTGTGTGGCGATTCGTCTGCCACGTCACGCTCCTCCTGCTGTGGGACCTGACGGGGCAGTCTGCCTTAGTCCGGGTGAGCGCCGTGCGTTGGGGTGCCAAATCGGGTGGGTGCGGCCCGGTCCGGGCACCGCTTCCTACACTGCGGGCGTGGCCGGACAGGGCATGAGACAGGGTCGACGGCCGGAGCCGCCGTCAGCCGGGCACGGGCCGACGGCTGACGGCTGGCCGTCTCGACCCGGCCCGCGCGCCCAGGCGAAGGCGCGGCGGGCGGCGGAGCATCGCCGCCATACGCCCTGGTTCGTTCGGCAGCTCGCGCTGACCGCGGCGCTCGCCGGGGTCACGTTGGGCCTGGTCATGGTCGTCCAACAACGGTGGCGCCAGGGCCTGTTCGGCGTCGGCGCCGTGCTGCTGGTCATGGCGCTGACGCGGCTTCTTCTGCCCACGCGCAGCGTGGGGATGCTCGCGGTGCGTGGCCGCCTGTTCGACGTCGTCACGCTCCTGCTATTGGGCATAGCTGTGATCGGTCTCACTTTGAGCGTGCCACTTCCGCGCCCCTGACCGCCGATGGCACCGCCTGGCCGGCGTTGCAGGCCCGTCGGCCACGTCCGTGCCCCGAGTCGGCGGCGGGCACGTCGGTCACATCGCCAGGCCAGGAGCGGTGGGTGCGCGGTAGCCTCGCCTGCGCGCCCGATACCCGAACGCCACGCCGCCAGCCGAGGGCTCCGTGAGACGGGGCCCCGCGAGGATGGGGAGGCCTCACGGGCCGCGGGCCGAGCGGTCTGGCGCGCTTGGTGGTGACCGGACTCGGAACCGGGCCAGCCCGGCGTCCGGGCCTCGGCCTGCCCACGGCCATCCCACGAGCCGGTCAGGTCGTGGCGAGCGGGACATACCGTGGGTAGCCAGACGCACAGACGTGAAGCGGAGTAGCGGTGACAGATTCCACCATCATCTATACGTTCACCGACGAGGCGCCGGCACTGGCGACGTTCTCGTTCCTCCCGGTGATCCAGGCCTATGCCGCTACCGCTGGCGTCCCCATCGACAGCCGCGACATCTCGCTGGCCGGTCGGATCATCGCCACCTTCCCGGAGTACCTCGAGGAGTCCCAGCGCATCGGCGACGCGCTGGCCGAGCTCGGTGAGCTGGCCCTGCGGCCCGAGGCGAACATCATCAAGCTGCCGAACATCTCGGCCTCGATCCCGCAGCTGAAGGCGGCGGTCGCCGAGCTGCAGGGCAAGGGCTACGCGCTGCCGGACTACCCGGACGACCCGAAGACCGACGAGGAGCGCGAGGTACGCGCCCGCTACGACAAGGTCAAGGGCAGCGCGGTCAACCCGGTGCTGCGCGAGGGCAACTCGGACCGGCGTGCGCCCGCGTCGGTGAAGAACTACGCGCACACGCATCCGCACCGGATGGGTGCCTGGAGCGCCGACTCGAAGACCAACGTCGCGACCATGAGCCATGACGACTTCGCCTCGACGGAGAAGTCGGCCGTCGTGGCGCAGGATGGTGCGCTGCGCATCGAGCTGGTCGCCGCCGACGGCACCACCACCGTGCTGAAGGACACCGTCAAGGTCCTCGCCGGCGAGGTCGTCGACGCGTCCGTGCTGCACGTCGGCCCGCTCCGCGAGTTCCTGACCGCCCAGATCGGGCGCGCCAAGGCCGAGGGCGTGCTGTTCTCGGTGCACCTGAAGGCCACGATGATGAAGGTCTCCGACCCGATCATCTTCGGCCACGTCGTCCGGGCGTTCTTCCCGAAGACGTTCGCCGCCTACGGCGAGACCCTCGCCGCCGCCGGCCTGAACCCGAACGACGGCCTCGGCGCCATCTTCGGCGGTCTGGCGGCGCTGCCGGACGGTGCGGCCATCAAGGCCGCCTTCGAGGCGGAGCTGGCCGACGGCCCGGCCCTGGCCATGGTCGACTCCGATCGCGGTATCACGAACCTGCACGTGCCGAGCGACGTCATCGTCGACGCGTCGATGCCGGCGATGATCCGCACCTCCGGCCACATGTGGGGTCCGGACGGCAAGGAGGCCGACACCCTGGCGGTGCTGCCGGACAGCAGCTACGCCGGCGTCTACCAGGTCGTCATCGACGACTGCCGGGCGCACGGCGCCTTCGACCCGGCAACGATGGGCTCGGTGCCCAACGTCGGCCTCATGGCCCAGAAGGCCGAGGAGTACGGCAGCCACGACAAGACCTTCGAGATCCCGGCGGACGGCACCGTGCGCGCCGTCGACCTGTCCGGCGCGGTGATCCTCGAGCAGTCCGTCGCGGCGGGCGACATCTTCCGGATGTGCCAGACGAAGGACGCCCCGATCCGGGACTGGGTGAAGCTGGCCGTCACCCGCGCCCGCGCCACCGGTGACCCGGCGGTGTTCTGGCTGGACGAGAACCGCGCGCACGACGCGCAGCTGATCAAGAAGGTCCAGGCCTACCTGCCCGAGCACGACGTCGCGGGCCTGACCATCGAGATCCTCTCGCCCGTCAAGGCGACCGCGTTCTCGCTGGAGCGGATTCGCCAGGGCCTGGACACCATCTCCGTCACCGGCAACGTGCTGCGGGACTACCTGACGGACCTCTTCCCAATCCTGGAGCTCGGCACCAGCGCCAAGATGCTCTCGGTCGTCCCGCTGATGGCCGGCGGCGGCCTGTTCGAGACCGGCGCCGGCGGCTCCGCGCCCAAGCACGTCCAGCAGCTGGTCAAGGAGAACTACCTGCGCTGGGACAGCCTGGGCGAGTTCCTGGCGCTGGCCGTCAGCTTCGAGCAGTTCGCGGCCGTCACCGGCAACGCCCGCGCCAAGGTGCTGGGGGAGACCCTCGACCGGGCGACCGGCACGTTCCTGAACGAGAACAAGTCGCCCGCGCGCCGGGTCGGCGGGATCGACAACCGGGGCAGCCACTTCTACCTGGCGCTCTACTGGGCCCAGGAGCTCGCGGCGCAGACCGCCGACGAGGAGCTGGCCGTCGCCTTCGCGGGCTTTGCCAAGACGCTGGCCGAGCAGGAGACGGCGATCACCGGCGAGCTGCTCGCCGTCCAGGGCTCGCCGGCCGACATCGGCGGCTACTACCAGCCGGACCCCGTCAAGGCCAGCACCGTCATGCGCCCGTCGGCGACTTTCAACGAGGCCCTCGCGGCCCTGTCGGCCGGCGCTTAGGCACGCTGGTCAGCAGCCGCTAGGAACGATCACCTCGCCGGCCGTTCCCGCCCCGCTCGGGGGCGGGAACGGCCGGCGTCGTCTCCCTGGCCCTGTCCGCTCCGTCGGTGCCGTCGGTGCCGGCTCCGTCGTGGCGTGCGCCGTCGCCGGCCTGGCGGCGCGGCACGACCCGCCGGAACCGGTCCGCAACCCAGCGCCGGTTGTCGTGGTCGGCGTCGGCCGACTGCCCCGAGTGTCCCGGCCGCCCCAAGTGTCCCGACTGCCCCGCGGTCTCCCCCTTACGCCCGTCGCCGCGCTCACCGGCGCCCGCGCGTGGGGCACGGCCGTCCTGCTCGCTCGTGTCGACCGGCCCGCTCGTCTCGTCTGGCCTGACCGTCTCGTCCGCCTCGCCGGTCTCTTCCTGCTTGCTGGCCTCGTCCTTGCTCGCGTCGTCCCGCTGGCCGGCGGTGCCGGACGGGTGGATGTCCGAGTTGCCGGGAGTCGTGACGGCCCACGCCGCGGCGAACAGGATCCAGCGCATCAGGATGTTGATCCAGATGAGCAGTCCGACGATGACCGCGAAGGTGCCGTACACCGGGTTGCCGGTGGTCTTGCCGACGAGCCAGGTGCCGGCCAGCTTGAACAGCTCGAGACCGACTGCGCCCAGCAGCGCCGCCCGTACGACCGCGCGCCGGTTCGTCTCCTTCGGCAGCCGCCAGAACAGGTACAGGAAGACCATCGTGTCCGCGATCAGGGCCAATGCGAAGCCCAGCAGCCCGGCCAGCCAGGCCGCCGCAGAGCTGCCCTCCAGGCCGGTCACCCGCAGCAGCACTCCGTTGGCCGAGGTCGCGACGCTGGTCAGCGCCAGCGACACGAGACCCAGCAGACCCAGGCCGAGAAGGACGCTGATGTCGCGCAGCCGGCGGGTGATGAGGTTTCCCGCGTCGGTGCTCTGGTGCCACATCAGCCGGATCGCGTCGCGCAGCGCGGAGACGCACGCCACGCCGGCGAGCAGCAGAGCGACGAGACCGATGAGCCCGACGCCGAACTTCGCCGAGCCTAGGTTCGCCACGTTCAGCTTGTCGGCGAGCCCTGGCAGATAGCCGTTGATCTGCTTGACGATCTCCTGCTTGGCGTCGGGATAGGCGTCGACGACGAAGCCGATCGCCGCGTAGACCAGCGCAATGATCGGAAAGAAAGACAGGAAGGCGAAGTAGGTGACACCGGCGGCCAGTCGGTCACCGCCGTCGGTGGTGTAGCGCCCGTAGGCCCGGATCGCATGATCCAGCACGGGGACCCGCCGGCGCGTCGTCGAGACCCCGCCGGACACCCCACGCCAGGTCGCGCGGAACGCTCCGCGGATGTCTGTCACGGACCGTGCATACCCCTGGAGCGTCGAAACACAACCATTCTCTCCCTGACGTCAACACGTCAGGGGCCATCGAACTCGGCCGGCGTGGGCGTGAGTGGGCCGATGGCGGGGCGGCGCCGACGGACGGGGCGTACGGCGGGTGGCCGCTGAGGTGAGACGCGCTCAGTACGCGCGGGCCTCGGCGAGGATCGCGTCGGAGAGCCGGGGCCAGACGTCGGCGGCCCAGTGACCGAAATCGCGGTCGGTCAGGCAGACGCAGGCCACCGCGGCGACCGGGTCGACCCACACGAAGGTGCCTGACTGGCCGAAGTGGCCGAACGTCGCCGCCGAGTTCGTCGCCCCGGTCCAGTGGGGCTCCTTGCTGCCGCGAAGCTCGAAGCCCAGCCCCCAGTCGTTCGGCCGTTGCATCCCGAAGCCAGGCAGTACGCCGTCGAGCCCGGGGAAGGCGACCGTCGTCGCGGCAGCGAATGTCTCCGGCGCGAGCAGCGTCGGAGCCAGCAGTTCGGCGGCGAACGCGGCGACGTCGTGTGCCGTCGCGTAGACCCCATAAGCGGGTGATGACTCCAACACCGACGCCGCCATCCCGAGCGGAGCGAAAACCGCTTCATCGAGGTACGCGGCGAACCCAATGCCGGTGGCAATCTCCAACGCCCGGCCAAGGTCCTCGAACCCGGTGTTGGAGTAGATCCGGCGGGTGCCGGGACGGGCGAGCACCTGCGCCTCGGAGAAGGACAGGCCGGAGGCATGGGCGAGCAGATGGGCGATGGTGGCGCCCTCCGGGCCTGCCGGGTCCTCAAGTGCGAAGGCGCCTTCCTCGACCGCGATCAGCGCCGCATACGCGGACAGTGGCTTCGAGACGGACGCCAACCGGAACCGGGCGGTCAGGTCACCGACCTCACCGACCTGGCGCACGGACCCGTCGGCCGCGCGCGCGACCACCACCGCCGCGACGTTCGGAACGGGCCAGTCGGCAACCTGCTTGAGCGCCTCCATGGTCCGCACTCTATGGACGAGGCCGTGCCGTGAGCCGGCGCGGCGGCCATCGCCCGCTGTTCCGGCGATCACAGCAACGGCCCCGGCCGGCTGGTCGCGGGTCAGCACCGGCGTTACCGGGCCATGCCGGCGATACCGAACGATGCCGGCAGCTTGCTGGCCGGCCGGCACCGGCGACGCCGGTCAGCTGCCGCGGCTGCGAGACTGGGGCGATGCGCCGCCGCCCACCGTGTGCCGTGACGGCCCGGCCGACCGTCGTCATGCCTACGCCTAGGACCACTCGATGAGCGTCGCGACCACGGCCGCCGCCGGCCCCGCCGGCCCCGCCGGCCCCACGGGCCGCGCGGTCCCGCGCCCACCGACCCAGCCCGCCTCGGCGCCAGCCGTGCCGGTCAGCGACCTGGCCGGGCTGCGTGGTCGCGTCGTCGACCTGCTCGTCGTCGGCGGTGGGCCGGCGGGGTCGGCCGCCGCACTGGCCGCGTTGCGCCACCGCCCGGATGCGACCGTGGTGATCGCCGATCTGGCTGCCTTCCCGCGAGACAAGACCTGCGGCGATGGCATCGCGCCGCATGGCCTTGACGTGCTGCGCGAGCTGGGGGTGCCCGACGCCACTGCCGGTTATCGACCCGTCGACCGGATGCGTCTGCGTACCCCAGGTGGCGCGCAGGTGGCGACCCCGTCGACGCGGGCCACGCACGTCATTCCGCGGATGGTGTTCGACGCCCGGCTCGCGGCGGCGGCCTCCGCCCGCGGCGCGCACATCGTGCGACACCGGGTCCGCGAAGTGACGACCGCCACCGTCGACGGCGCCCCCGCCGTCGTCGTCGACGGTGGGACGCTCGCCGCGCGGGTCCTCGTCGGCGCGGACGGCGCGAGTTCGGTGGTGCGCCGGGCGCTCGGCCTCCAGGCCAACCCGCCCGAGGCGCTGGCGATCGCGGTCCGGGCCTACGCCGACGCCCCCAGGACCGACCTGCCGCCCGAGCAGTACATCGAGATGACGGACGAGGGCTGGCCGGCCTACGCCTGGTCGTTCCCGATCGGCGACGGCCGGGCGAACATCGGCTTCGGGATGCTGCGGTCTCAGCTCGGGGTGCTGACCTCGGCCGCCGCCGCGACCTCGGCCGGAAACGCCCCCAGCGGGGGCGGCAGTGGCGGCGGTGACGCGGGTGCGTCGGGCCGGGCGGTGCTGCACGGCACGCTCGCGCGGATGTTGCCGGAGCAGCCGGCCTACCCGGGCACGCTGCGCGCTCATCACCTGCCGATGTCCACCTGGCGGCCGCGCCAGCCCGACGGCCAGATCCTGCTCGCCGGTGACGCGGCGTCGCTGGTGAACCCCCTGACCGGCGAGGGGATCTACTACGCGCTGCTGTCCGGCTCGCTCGCTGGTGACGCCGCCATGCGGGCTGTGCTCGCCGGCCGGCCGGGCGGGGCCGGCGCCGCCTATCGGCGTGCCCTCTCCGGTGAGCTCGGCCGCCATCTGCGGCACACCACCCTGCTGGCGGGCCTGGCCGGCCGGCACCGCGCCCTGATGGATGCCGCCGTCCGGTCCGCCAGTCGACGTACCGAGCTTTACGACACCCTTGTGGAGATTGGCCTTGGCCGAGGCACCATCCCAGCGGCCTCGCTCGCGCGGCTCGCCGCTCGCCGGCTGGTCGCGCCTCGGTCCGGCGCGGCCGCGATGGGCTGACCTGCTGACCCCGCGGAAACGACCTGACCAGGCTGCCTGCGCGGGTCGCGTGACCGGTTGGCCCGCCTGCCCGCAGGTCGTCGGCGTCGCGGCTGCGGGCTTGCGGGCTCCGGTCGCGCGTTCCGGCCGGATCGGCCATCCTGGGACCAGCCATGAGCATCGGGAGACGCCGGAGCGCAGGGAAGCGCAGGTCGGATAAACGACCAGTGTCACGCTGACCCCCGGTGGGAAGTCACAGAACTGGCAGCTATCCTTGACAGGAACCTGTCTAATCCTCTAGCGAGGACGACCGCGAGGAGGTGGCCGCTGTGAGTTCTAGCGGGTGCTCTAGTTACGGCCACCTCTGCTTGACGCCCGACGAGGGTAACGCGGCATAGCAGCCAGGGCTCGGCCGACGCGCCGGAGCCCGGTTCATGTCCATCCAGGGCGCGTTCACGTCGCGCCCTGTGCCGCATGCCCAACGACGTCCGGCGTCGTCTCTGAGCGGGGCTGGCCGACCTGATGACAGTTCGGCCCGGGTCGCTACCGCGCGGCCTTCTCTCGACATGCGTGTCGCGTCTGACTGGCTCCGTTCGGTCGTCGCCCGGCGCGCGGAACGGGGACCCTCATGAGCATCACGACCACCGCCAGCCGTGTGACATCCCGCCGGACGGCGGAGCGCCTCGATGTCCCGCTGGCCAGCCGCGTCGCCCTGCTGCCTCGCCCGGTCAACCGAGAGGCGTTCAGCCGCGGCGCCGAGCGCATCGCCCGGTTTCTCGGCACCGGACGCTATCTCGCCATCCAGTCGGTACTGGTCGTGGTGTGGATCGGGCTCAACATCGCGATTCCGCTGCTGCGCTGGGACCCGTACCCCTTCATCCTGCTGAACCTCGCCTTCTCCACCCAGGCGGCCTACGCCGCCCCGCTGATCCTCCTGGCGCAGAACCGGCAAGACGACCGTGACCGGGCGTCGCTCGCCGAGGACCGCGCGGCGGCATTGCGGGCCCGGGAGGACACCGAGTTCCTCGCCCGCGAGGTGGCGGCGTTGCGGCTGGCCCAGAGCGACGCGACGACCCGTCAGTACCTGCGCGGCGAGCTCACCCACCAGCTCGACGCGCTTCGTGACGACCTGCGCGGCCTGGTCCTCGACGCGGTGCGCCTCACCTTGTCCTCGCCCGAGCTCGCCGCAGCTGGCGGAGGCACCCTGGCCACCTTGGACGCCCCGCTCGAGCCGGCCGACACCTCGGTGAACGGGACGTCCGGCCGACGCGCCGGGCGCGGCGGTGACCGTTCGGCCTCGGGCCGTGGGGGTGACCGTTCGGCCTCGGGCCGAGGGGGTGGCCGTCGCGCCGGCACTGAGCGCCATCGGGTGGAGCCCGAGAGCCACCGGGTGGAGCCCGCCGCGCGGGAGCCCCTCGCGACGACAGTGTCGCGGGCGGCCGGCTGTCGATCGGGTCTAGCTCCGTTCAGTGACGCTGACCGCGCTGGGTAGCGGGCGGCGACCAGGCTTGGGAGCGACACCGCACGCCTTGTGGTGTCGTGACGATCCCATCACGTAACGTAACAGCGTGAACGTTGCCAGTACGACCCACGACGTTCGGTGAGCGGGCGCATCGTTGGTTCGCTCGCGACGGTGCCGCTGCGGCACGCCGGCTCGGCTCGCCACGAGGCCGCGGTGGCCCCAGGGCGGTCGTCTCCGGCGTCCCCGGACCGTGCCGGCGCGACGAGCGCGAGGGCGCCCGCCTCGGCCGTGTTCGTGGTCGTCGCCGTGCTCCTGGCCCTCGGCCTGGTCGGGCTCGCGGCCGGGCCCGCGGTGGCCAGCACCGCCATGGACACTCCCTCGGGATCCGGCCAGCACCCGGCAGCCAGCCCGCTGCCAACCGGCCTGGCCGCTGCCTGCTGGCTCGTCGCCGACGCCGACACCGGGGAGATCCTGGCGGCTCAGGGCGCCCGCACCCGTGACCTGCCGGCTAGCACGATGAAGATTCTTACCGCGCTGGTCGTGTTGCCCGCTCTTGCCCCCGATCTGATGATCACGGTGGGCAAGGACGCCGCCGAGGTCGACGGCACCAAGGTCGGCCTGGTGCCCGGCCAGAACTACTCGGTGCGCGACCTCGCCACCGCGATGATGATTGCCAGCGGCAACGACGCCACCCTGGCCCTGGTCGACGCGGCCGGCGGACGGGACGCGGTGTTGGCCAAGATGAACGCGCTGGCCGCCGCCCTCGGCGCGACGGACACCGTCGCGGTGGATCCCACCGGCCTCGACGCACCCGGCCAGCTCACCTCGGTGCGCGATCTCGCGATCCTGGGACGGGCCGCCATCGCGCAGCCGGCGGTGAGCCAGTACCTGACCATTCCGCGCGCCTCGCTGCCCACCCGGGACGGCGGCCGCTTCGAGATTCAGAACCACAACCTGCTGCTTGGCACCTATGAGGGCACGCTCGGCGTGAAGAACGGCTACACCGTCGCCGCCGACGCGACCTACGTCGGCGCCGTCCGGCGGGGCGGCCGGACCCTGGTGGTCGCGCTACTGCGGACCGCGCCGAACTACGGCACCGACGCCCGCGCCCTGCTCGACTGGGGTTTCGCCAACGATGGGCTGGTCCGCCCGGCCGGCACGCTGCCCGCTCCCGCCGCGGTCGACGTGGCAGCCATGAGCAACGCGGCAGCCGCAGGCGACGCGGCAGATGCGGGCGGCGCGCAGCCGGCCGGCGCGCAGGGCGGCGCCGGTCGGGCCACTGATGGCACCGGGCGGGCAGACCAGAGCGGCGGGCAGCCAGCGCCCGGCGCTCCCAGCGGCGAAGCCGCCCGGGCCGGCGGGGGGATCGGCTGGGTCACCTGGGCAGCGCTCAGCCTGACCGTCCTCGTCAGTGCCTGCACGGCGCTCGGGCACCGCCGTCGCCTGGCCAGGGCCCGCCGTCGGCCGGCACCCACCCGCCGTGGTCGCCGTCCACCACACGGGCGGGGCGCCCGCCACCATCAGGCCCACCATCGGCAGGGCGACCATCGCCAGTCCCACCAGAGTCGGCATCGACCGCCACCGGCACAGCAGACTGCCCGGCCGCGCCAGCCGAGCGAGACGACCGGCGGGCAGGTCGGCCGGCGGCACAGCGAGCCCGGCGCCCGTCCCTGACCGCGGTGGAGCTGCGAAGGTAGGAGGCGTGACTCTCTCGAAGCGCGCGTCCTGGTTCCTGGTCGCGGTGGGTGTGTGGTCGTGGGTGATCTGGCCGACGTTCCTGCGCAACATCTGGAAGGACGACCGCTCCTGGGACGACGGCCCGACCGCCTTCTTCCTGGTCCATCTGGTCCTGACAGTCGTTTCCCTCGCCATCGGCACGGTCGTCGCCTGGCTGGGTGTCCGCGCCCTGCGCGCCGCCGCCCGCACCCGGCACGGCAGGCGGCCAGGCTCTGACGGCTCCACAGCGGACCGCGATCTGGCCGACGCGGCCCGCTGACCGCGCCGCGCCGCGCCGCGGTCAGCGGGCCGCGCCGCGCCGCAGATCGTGGGCAGGTCGGCTCCTCGAGCCGAGAGGCAGATTGATGCGTCTGGCGGCGGTGAGTTACTCGTGCAGGACTGTCCGGTCCGCCAGCAGGCCCGCGTAGCCGAGCATGCCCACGCCCGCCAGGACGTCGATTCCGCGCATCGCGCCCCGCGGCAGCCGTCGGCCGGTCAAGGCCGTCACCCCCGCCAGCAGGCTGACCGATGTCAGGCTGCCCAGGCCGATGCCCGCGACCAGGATGATCGCGCCGCTCGTCGTCGTCGCAGCCCCGGCGACCGTCGCTCCGGCGAACAGCGCGGCCCATGACGCGATCGTCAGCGGGTTCGACGCGGTGGCGCCCAGTGCGGTCAGGAAGGCCCGTCGCGGCGCCGCGACCTCCAGCTCCGTTTCACCGCAGGCGCGCACCCGCAGGGCGCTCCACACCGTGCGTAGTCCGAGCACGGCGAGCACGGCCGCCCCGCACAGCCCCAGCACCGTGCGCAGGCTGGGGACCGTCAGCACGGGTGCGGCCCCCGCCGCGCCCGCCGCGGCATAGAGCAGGTCAACCGTGGCGATCCCAGCGCCGATCGCCAGCCCGGTCTGCAGACCGCCGTGCAGCGTGGACCGGATCAGGAAAAGCGACATCGGCCCGATCTGGGCGGCGACCAGGAACCCCAGTGCCAGCCCGACAATCAACGCGTGCATACCGTCTACCCTGGCCGCCGGCGCGGCGGTGTCAACGCGATTACCGCCGGCCGCCAAACCCGTCCTGTCAACCCAGCCCGCCTGGAAGCGACTCGGCCCGGCTGTCGCAGGGCTGTCGTCGGCGTGCGATAAACAGGGCCGGGATGGGCGAGGTGATGACGATGCGGGCACAGACCGGCGCCGGGGCGGACGCCGTCGTGGGCGCCGTCGTGGGCACGGACGGTGGCCCGGAGGTTGGCCCGCCGTCAGTCGCCCCTGAGCCGGCGGCTGACGGCGGCGCGCGGGACCGTGCCGAGGAACTGCTGCGGCAGCTCGCGGGCCCGCACGCGCGGCTGCGTGCGGACCAGTGGCAGGCGATCGACGCGCTGGTCAACGGTCGCCGCCGGGTGCTGCTGGTGCAACGCACCGGCTGGGGAAAGTCAGCCGTGTACTTCCTTGCGACCGCGCTGCTGCGGGAGCGCGGCGCGGCCGGGTCCCGCCCGGCCGCCGAGGCAGGCGGCTCGGCGCCTTCGGCCGCGGCCTCGTCGCCGGCGAGTGCGTTCGACGAGCCATGGCCGCAGGAGCCGCCAGATCTGGATGGCGATTATGGCGACCCTGGCTACGAAACCGACTTTGGCGACCCATACGCGGACGCCGGTCCCGCCGACTACGACGAGAGCTCCGTTCCGCAGGCGCCGGCTGATCTGGCTGCCGGCTGGTCGGCTCTCGGTCCCCGCGGCCAGGACGCGGCCTCGCGGCCCGGGCAGCCCGGGTGGGCCGCCGCGGCCGGTCGGGTCGGCCCGACCGTCATCGTGTCACCGCTGCTCGCGTTGATTCGCAACCAGGCGCAGGCCGCGGCCCGGCTCGGCATCCGCGCCGGTGAGATCCACTCCGGCAACGTGACCGAGTGGGACGAGGTGTACGCGGCGCTGCGCGCCGGTGAGCTCGACGTCCTGCTCGTCGGGCCGGAGCGGCTCAACAACCCTTCCTTCCGGGACGGCTACCTGCCCGAGCTCGCCGCGACCACCGGCCTGCTGGTCATCGACGAGGCACACTGCATCTCCGACTGGGGCCACGACTTCCGCCCCGACTACCGCCGGCTGCGCACGCTGGTCGCGGGCCTCGGCGCCGGCGTGCCGGTGCTTGCCACGACGGCCACGGCGAACAGCAGGGTGGTCGACGACGTCGCCGAGCAGCTCGGCGGCGCCGCCACGCCGCAGCGAACCGCCGGTGGCGGCGCACACGGCAGCGGGGACGGGGGTGCCGATCCGGCGGGGGAGGCCGCCGGGACGCTCGTACTGCGTGGTTCGCTGGATCGGCAGAGCCTGCGGCTCGCCGTCGTCGAGCTGCCGTCGGCCGAGGCACGGCTTGGCTGGCTCGCCGACCATCTCGACCAGCTGCCAGGCTCCGGGATCGTCTACACGCTCACGAAGTCCGCCGCCGAGGAGCTGACCACCTTCCTGCGGGCGCGAGGCCACGCCGTCGCCGTCTACCACGGCGGCACCGAGGCGGCCGAGCGCGTGGCGGCGGAGGAGGACCTGCTCGCGAACCGGGTGAAGGCGCTGGTCGCCACCTCGGCGCTCGGCATGGGCTTCGACAAGCCCGACCTGGGTTTCGTGGTCCATGTCGGCGCGCCCAGCTCGCCGATCAGCTACTACCAGCAGATCGGCCGCGCCGGCCGCGCCGTCGAGAAGGCCGAGGTGGTGCTGCTGCCGGCCGCCGAGGACCGTGACATCTGGAAGTACTTCGCAGACACCTCCTTCCCGCCGGAGCCGGTGGTGCGCGACGTGCTGACCGTCCTCGGCCAGGCCGGACGAACCACGTCGCCAGCCGCTGGGCGGCCCGCTGTGATGTCGACCCAGGCCCTCCTCGCCGCGGTGAACATCGGGTCGGGCCGGCTGGAGTCGATGCTGAAGGTCCTCGACGTCGACGGGGCCGTCCGCCGAGTCAAGGGCGGCTGGGAGGCGACGGGGCAGCCGTGGCACTACGACGCCGAGCGCTATGCCCGTCTCGCCGCTGCCCGCGCCGCCGAGCAGCGGGCGATGCTGGACTACATCGCCACGACCGGCTGTCGGATGGAGTTCCTGCGCCGCCAGCTCGACGACCCGTACGCGGCCCCGTGCGGGCGCTGTGACCGGTGTGCCGGCTGGTCCTGGGACACCGCGGTGTCCCAGGAGGCGCGGGAGCAGGCCCGCGCCGAGCTGCGTCGCCCCGGCGTCGTCGTCGAACCGCGCAAGATGTGGCCGACCGGGATGAAGACGCTGGGGGTAAACCTGTCGGGGCGGATCCCGGCAGGGATGGCCGCCGAGCCGGGCCGCGCGCTGGCGCGGCTGAACGACGTCGGCTGGGGGAACCGGCTGCGCCCGATGTTCGCCGTCGGCAGCGCGGACGGGCCGATCCCCGACGACCTCGTCGACGCGGTCGTCGGCACGCTCAAGGCGTGGGACTGGTCCCGGCGCCCCGCGGCCGTCGTGGCGATGCCCTCCCGGTCCAGGCCTCAGCTCGTCGCCAGCCTGGCCGACCGGATAGCCGCAATCGGGCGGCTGCCGCTGCTCGGCGCCCTCGACCGGGTCGCCGACTCGCCGCCCGCCGGCACCGTCCACAACAGCGCTCACCGCCTCGCGGGCCTGGTGGGCGCCTTCGCCGTCCCGCCGGCCGTCGCCGCGGGCCTTTCGCGGGCCGGCGGCCCGGTCCTGCTGGTCGACGACCTCGTCGTCACCGGCTGGACGATGACGGTGGCCACTCGCCTGCTTCGCGAGGCCGGCGCGCCCTCGGTCCTCCCGTTCGCCCTCGCACTCGAGACCGGGTGAGGCAGGCCAGCCAACTGAGGCAGGCCAGCCAAGCGGGGAAACCAGGAAAGCCACGAATGCCATCCGCGAACGGCGCGGGACAATGGCCCGGTGGGCATGGAGGTGCTGATCAGGCCGGCGCGGGACGACGACTGGGCCGGGCTGTGGCCGTTGTGGCATGCGGTGATCGCCGCGGGCGAGACCTACCCCTATGACCCGGAGACGACCAGCGACCAGGGCCGGGCGATGTGGTTCGCCGCGCCGCCGGCCTACACCTGGGTCGCCGTCACCCCGGGAGGCCGGTTCGTCGGCACATACCAGCTCAAGCCGAACCAGCTCAGGCTTGGTGACCACGTCGCGAACGCTGGCTTCATGGTCGCCGCCGAGGTGCGTGGCGAGGGCGTCGGGCGCCGGCTGGGCAAGCACTGCCTGGATGCCGCCCGGGCGCTTGGCTACCGCGCGATGCAGTTCAACGCGGTGGTGACCACCAACGTCGCATCGCTGCAGCTGTGGCGCTCGCTCGGCTTCATCATCGTGGGCACCGTCCCGCGCGGCTTCCGGCACGCCGTCCACGGGGAGGTCGATATGCACGTCATGCATCGTTTCCTTTGACGGCGTGGTCGGGTGCCGGGCACCGTACCGATACTCCACCGCCGAGAAGAAGCATTGTTGGCGGTTTTTAGGCCGCCAACCCGGCGACCGGTCGGCGCTGCCGTCCGCGCATCGCATGGATCGCGGACCCGAACTGAGCCGGGTCAGCCGATGTCACATCTTCCTAGATGGGTGTATGGGATTCCGGGGTGTCCGTTCGGATTCTCGGCGCATATCCGGCTCTGCTCGGCGCAGTCGTGGCCCGGCTTTGTGGGGTGTCGGTGGACCGCCGTGGGAACGGCGCCGGAATCGGTTCGGAACGGCCGGGAACGAGGGTGGTGCGCAGAGTCGGCCAGCGCGGCCGGCGGCGCCGGCCGGTCGCGGAACTCCGCTCCGGCCCCGCCGGTATTGCAGGTTGTCGACGACTGGATCAGACACTGCGGTATGCCAGGCTGAACCGCGACGGGCGGGCTGGCCGCTCGGGTTGTGAGGCCGGCGTCGGCGGGTCGGTATCGACGCACGTCACCCCACGTCACCGTGCGCTGATGGCGAGGCGGGCGCGCCGGCACGGTAACGACCCCTCCGGCATTCAGTGGTATGGGTCACATTTTGCCGCCCTGTTCATTTGACGTGGCACCGCGCACTCGTGCGGGGTTGTCCGCAGTTGGTCTCCAGGTTGTCACCGAGTGGTCCGTGAATTGCTGCGGTACGTGCTTGATCGTCCGCGTCCGACCAGCTCGTTTCCGGTGTGTCGCGATCGTTTATGCCGATCGACCGAGGCGAATGTATCGGCATTGTGAACTTAGTGGGGGTAGCCATGGACATCTGCCTGAGAGTCCCTAGCCTGGGTTCCACGGCTTCTTCTGACTCGCGGACAGGAAGACGGGTGGCAGGACGCCATGGTGTGGGAAGAGGACAACCGCTGCACGGCGACGGTCATGGGTGGTGGCCGAGGCTATGTCGCGCACCGATGCGGCAAGCGGGCACTGACCCGCGACCCTGACGGCCTGTGCCGGGCGCATCGGCTCGAGCGTGAGGGCAGTCCCGAGACCGACGCGGACGCGGAGCGCCGCTGGCGGGACCAGAAGGCCAACGAACGACGGCTGTGGGAGCTGTGCCGCCACCTCGGCGACTTCTACAGCCTGCCGGTGGACATCCAGTACGACGAGAGCGACCCGCTGCACCCGCCGACAGGCCGCCTCATTCTCAATCCCGAGGACCTGTTGCGCGTGCTGCGTGCCCAGGACCTGATGCCCCGCGCCAGCTGACCGGCGGCGCCCGCCACGCTGCGCCCGCGCCCGGTTCCGGCCTTCGCGCGCCTCAGCACCAGGCCCGCTCAGCACCAGGCCCGCTCAGTCAGATTCAAGCCACTCGCCGTCGTCGGCCGTGCGGTGCGCTCCTCTCGCGCCGCACGGCTTTGGGCACGCCGCGGGGCCTGGCCGGTCATCGTGGTTCCGTGCGGCGACGTGACTCAGTCAGCGACGCCGCGTCAGCGAGGCCGCCGCGAAGGCGCCCGCGAAACGGCTGATCGATCTCCGGGCTTTCCGCGAAGCCTCCGGACATCCTCCACGCCGACGGCGGATCAGGCCGCTTGACCGATATCCGGAGCGGGGCCATCGCCATGGCGGCGCGGCCCGCTCGCCGCGTCGTCGCGTCGCCTACTGCCCTGCCTTGCCCGCCCTACCTGGGGCTGGCTGCCTGGCACAGCGCCGGAAGCTCGCAGGGAGACGACGACGGCGAAGAGGGCGCGGTGGTGTTGGTCGGCGGTTTGCTGGTCGACGGTGGTTTGCTGGTCGACGGCGGTGTGGTGACCGGAGTGGTCGCCGGCGTCGTCGCCGGCGTCGTCGCCGGCGGCGCAGTGGACACCACCGAGGTCGTGCTGTTGCGCGGCACCGTCCCCCCACGCCGGCTTGGTGTGACCGTCGGCACGGCCGTCGGTGGAATCCCGGAGGGCGCCGATGGCAGCGTCGCCGCTGTCGCGGCCGCCGATGACGATGTGTCATCCACCTTGACGGGCGGCTGGTTGGAAGACCGGCTCTGGTTGGTCAGGAGCAGGCTCACCGCGATCGCGGCGCCGAGGACGACCACCGCGGCGACGGCGGCGATGATCAGCGAACGCCTGTTGTCGCCGGGACGTTGCCTGGCCCCGTGGTTGCGCGGCCGTGCGAACGGCTCCTCCGAGATGGCCTCGAGGCCGGACAGCTCGTCCGAGTTGGTGTTCGAGATCTCGTCTTCGAGCGCGCGGAGATGAGCCGCGGCCACCGGAGCGCTGGCGGGTCGCGCCGAAGCGCCGCCCGTCTCCTCCTCGTCAGCCGCGCCGCTGACGTTCTCCAGGCCCGCGTCATCCCCGCCCTCGGAACCGGTGAGGGACGGGCCGTTGATCACGAAGGTGGGGACGGGCTCACTGCCGCGCGCGATCGAAACCAGCCGCTGCCGGATCTCCTCGGCGTCGGGGCGCTCCTCCGCGCCCTTGTCGAGCAGGTCGGCCAGCAGGGGGCGTAGCGGACCCGCGTTGCGGAACGGCCGCCGCCGGCCCTCGACCACGGCCGACAGCACGGCGTAGGTCTCCGGGCCCTCGTACGGCGGCGTGCCCTCCACGGCCGAGTACAGGGTCGCGCCGAGGCCCCACAGGTCGCTGGACGGCGTGCCGGACGATCCGCGGATCCGCTCCGGCGCGATGTAGGCCGGCGAGCCGACCAGCGCTCCGGTGCCGGTGAGCGTCATGTCGCCCTCGGTCGCGGCGATGCCGAAGTCCGTCAGCCGCACCCGGCCGTCACGCCCGAGCAGCACGTTGCCCGGCTTGACGTCGCGGTGCAGCACACCCTTCTGGTGGGCGGCGCCGAGCGCCTCGATGAGCGCGAGGCCGATCGCCGCGACCTGGTTCGGCGGGAGCGGGCCGTGGTTGCGGATGACGTCGCCCAGACTCTCCGCGTCGACCAGCTCCATGATGATCCAGTGACGCTCCGCCTCCTCCACGACGTCGTGGACCGACACGATGGAGGGGTGGTTCAGGCGCGCGAGCGCACGCGCCTCCCGCAGCACGCGGGCCCGGATGGCGTCCCGCTCGTTCTGCGCACCGGCCAGGGGGACGAGGATCTCCTTGACCGCGACGTGACGCTGGAGGACCTCGTCCTCGCCACGCCACACGACGCCGGCGCCGCCACGACCAATCGGTGCGTCGAGGCGGTAACGTCCGGCGACGATGCTGGGGGTGCCGCTCCGGGAGGTCTCCGGTGGCACGCTCGCCGATCTGGCCATCTTGTCAAGTCTGACAGACTAGGCGATTGGCGCGCACAGAGCCCTCCCGGGCTGGAAGGTCCACAGGGCCAAAGGGCGTCGGTGGCGAAGCGGAGCCGCCCCCGACCGGCAGGCCGCGCCGAGCGGTCACGGTGCTGGCCGGAACGAGGCGAACATCTGCTGCCTCAGCGGCTGGTCGACGGTCCATCGCTCTTCCCCGGTCTGCCAGTAGAGCAGGTAACCGTGCCCGCCGCGGCTGGCGCCTCGGTCGAGCACATGGACCTTCCCCCTGTCCGTGCGGTACGTGAACTCCAGATCCGCCTCGGCGGCGCCGTCGCTGCCGTCCGCCGGCGTGAGACGCACCCGCTGGTAGTCCAGGTAATGCTGGGCATCACCGCGGTAGGCCGCCTCGAAGTTCTTTAGCCAGTCATCGAGAACGGACCGCGGCGCCACCGTGACACTACCGACCCGCAAAAAGGTACCAGTGCCTGGATCGACGAAGTCGACGGTTCCCGGCCCGCCGACAGCCAGCTGACGCTGCCACATCGCAGGGTAGGCCATCGACCATCCGGCCGGGTCGACGTAGGAAACCCAGCCGGGCGGCGCGACCATCGGTGTCGGGTCGCTCGCCAGTGCCGCCTCGACGCCGGTCCCAATCCCGGTCCCAATCCCGGTCACGTTTCCGGTCCCGGTCCCGGCGTCGCTCGGCTCGCTGCTTGCGACGGACGCCGAGACGGTCGCCGCCCCCGAGGCCGGCCTGTCGTCGTCCGAAGACGAGAGCCTGACCAGCAGCAACGCCAGCGCGAGTACCAGGATCAGTGCCACCAGAATGATCATTACGCGTCGCTCGGCACGCGACCGCGCCTGCCCCGACGCGGCATCCAGTCGCGTGGCCGGACGCGGTGGCGCCGACTTCCGCCCCGCGCCGCCGTTCGCCTCGCCGCCACCACGCGTGGCTGTCGCCGAACGGCCAGCAGCGGCCGCTTCGGCCCGTGTGGTGGTGGCGGCCGCCGCCATGTCGAGCCCGCTTGGGTCCAGCCGCCCAGTCGGGGTGCCGGAGCGGTCGACGACGGTCGTGCCCGTGGCCCAGCCGCGCAGGGCGGTCGTGCCCACAGTGTGGCCGCCCAGGGCGGTCGTCGGGTCCACGCCGGCGTCCGCGCCGAGAGCCACGGTTTCGGTCGGCGCTGGCATCGGTCCCGGCGTGGCGGGCGTCGAGAGGGAACCGGCCAGGGGTTTGCTCGCCGGCGGAGCGACCGGTGGGCTGGCGCTGGGCGCGCCGCGCAGAACCGTCACCTCGGCCGACTCGGCCGAGGTGACGGACGGGGCGAGAACCGGCGGGGGCGATGCGTCGGCTGGGCTCGTCTCGGCGCCGCCCCCGACGATGACGGCCGTCGCGGCCATGTCCTCCTCGACGACGGCTGGCGTGTCTTCGACGCCCCAGCCGGCCTCGAGGCCCTTCTCGCTTCTGAGGTCATGAGCGCCGTCCTCGACGACGTCCTTCTCGTCCTCGGCCGCGTCCTCGACATCCCTGAGGATTCGCGTCGGCTCTACCTCGCGCTCCGGCGCCGCTTCGGCGGCGGCGACAACGGTCTCCTCGACCTCGACCTCGACGCGTTCCGCCGGGCGCGCGGCGGCCGGGGGAGCCGGCGTGGGGGAAGCCGCCGGCGCCGGGGGCGGCACCGGCGTTGGCGTGGCCGGCAGTGGTGGCGGAGCCGGCGTGGCCGGCAGCGGTGGTGGAGCCGGCAGCGGTGCCGGGTCCGGCGTCGGGGCCGGCGTCGGGGTCGGCGTCGGGGCCGGGCGAGCGGAGGCGGGCCCGGACGCGGCCGTCCGGGCCGTCCTGAGTGGGGTGCCGCCCGTGCGCGAGGACGTCTCGCCGGCGATGTCGCGCAGCCGCGAGCGCACGACGGTGAGCGTGGGGCGGTCGGCCTCCCGCTGCGCGAGCATCGTCCGCAGGACCGGCCAGAGCGGCCCCGCGTGCCTCGGCGGCCGGATCAGCCCGTCGACGACCGAGGTGAGGATGTCGACGGGGCTGGCGCCACCGAACGGCGGCTCGCCCTCGACCGCGGCGTAGAGCGTGCCGCCGAGCCCCCACACGTCACAGGCCGGGCCGCCGGCATCGCCCTGCGCCCGCTCGGGCGACAGGTACGCGGGCGACCCGATGACCTCGCCGGTCCGGGTGAGCCGCGGGTCGCCCTGGCTGACCGCGATCCCGAAGTCGGTCAGCCGGGCCTGCCCGTCGGCGGTGACGAGGACGTTGCTCGGTTTGACGTCGCGGTGCACCACGCCGAGCCGGTGCGCGGCGTCGAGGGCGTAGGCCAGCGAGACGCCGATCTGCGCCACCCACTCGGCGGGCAGGCCGCCGTCTCGCTCGATCAGGGTCGACAGCGCCTCGCCCTCGACCAGCTCCATCACGATCCAGGGCAGCTCGCCGTCGTCGATGACGTCGAGCACCCCCACCGCTCCCGGGTGATGGACCCGGCCGGCGGCGCGCGCCTCCCGCAGCACCCGCTCCCTGGCCTGCGCGACGGCCATCCCGGCGCCGGCGGGCAGCCGGACCTGCTTGATGGCGACGGTCCGGCGCATGATCTGGTCGGTGGCGCGGTGCACCACGCCCATCCCACCCTCGCCGATCACCGCGTCGAGCCGGTAACGCCGGCCGACGACAGTGCCCGGGGGAACGCTCCCGGGCTGGCCGGTTCCCGCCGCTGACCGGCCCTCGCCTGACATTTCGCGCTCCCTCGTTCGTCGCCCCCGGCCCTAGTCCGGACCGCCAGGTTCATCCGAGCACATCCGACCGCGCTCGAACGCACCTGATGTCCGGCTCGCACCCCACCCGGGGCTGCGCCGTTCCCGGCACAGATTGTCCGACTCTCCCGGCTCGCGCGCGCCGCCGGATAGGCGAACCGGTCGGGGCCGGCCAACCGGACCCGACCGGCGAAGCCAACCGGACCCGATCGGTGCGGCGAACCCGACCCGATCGGTGGGCCGGAACAGCGATGGTCCTGCCTTACGCTCGGGACGATGACGACGAAGACTGGCCGGGCGGTCCCGACGACGGAGGAGATCCGACGCGCGCCCAAGGTGCTGCTGCACGACCACCTCGACGGTGGGCTGCGCCCGGCGACGGTGGTGGAGCTGGCCGATGCCTGCGGGTACACGGCGCTGCCGACCACCGACATCAGCAAGCTGGGCGGCTGGTTCCGCGGCGGGGCGCACTCCGGTTCCCTGGTGCGTTACCTGGAGACGTTCAGCCACACGGTCGGGGTCATGCAGACCACGGACGCGCTGGCCCGGGTCGCCCGCGAGTGCGCGGAGGACCTCGCGGCCGACGGTGTCGTCTACGCCGAGGTCCGGTTCGCGCCCGAGCTGCACGCCGAGCGCGGGCTGTCGCTGGACGCGATCGTCGAGGCGGTGCTGGACGGGCTGCGGGTCGGCGCGGGCGGCACCGGCCTGCACGCGCGGGTGCTGCTGACCGCGATGCGCCACCAGGCCCGCTCGCTGGAGATCGCCGAGCTCGCGATCCGCTGGCGGGACCGGGGCGTGGTCGGCTTCGACATCGCCGGCGCCGAGGCGGGCAACCCGCCGACTCGCCACCTGGACGCCTTCCAGTACATCCAGCGCGCCAACGGGCACTACACCATCCACGCCGGCGAGGCGTTCGGCCTGCCGTCGATCTGGGAGGCCGTGCAGTGGTGCAACGCCGACCGGCTCGGCCACGGCGTGCGCATCGTCGACGACATCGCCGTCGACCCGGACGGGCAGGCGACACTGGGACCGCTGGCGAACTACGTGCGCGACACCCGGGTGCCGCTGGAGATGTGCCCGTCGTCGAACGTGCACACCGGCGCGGCGGCGAGCATCGCCACCCACCCGATCGGCCTGCTGCGCGACCTGCGCTTCCGCGTCACGGTGAACACTGATAACCGGCTGATGAGCGATGTCACGCTCTCGAGCGAGTTCGCCACGCTGGCGGAGACGTTCGGCTACGGCTGGTCGGACATCCGCTGGTTCACCCTCAACGCGATGAAGTCCGCCTTCCTCCCTTTCGACCAGCGCCTGGACCTGATCGACAATGTCATCAAGCCCGGCTACGACTCCCTCGCCGCCGCTCCCCAGTCCTGACCGTTGGGCCGCTCGCCTGGCTCGGCGGGGCGTCCGCTCTCGTTCACTCGGTGATCGCGGCGTGATCGCGGCCGCCGCCGCCTCGTCGCCGTCGGCGAGGCGAAGTGGGGTGTCCGCCTGGGCCTCGAACATCTGAACCGGCTGCGCGGTGCCAGCGCGCTTCTGGAACGCACCAACAACCTGGACTTCGTTGGTACCCGCCTCCTGCTTTTCTCCGGTACGGGCTTCGACGATGACCTCCGTGCCGCCGCCGAAGCGGACCCGGCGATTGTCCTCATCGACCTCCAACGCCTCTACGAAGGGGAGTGACTGGAGGAGGCGCTGCTTGAGGCGCGCTTGAGCTTGCGAGCGGCTCGTCGTTACCTCCCTCGATCCGGCGACGAAAGCGCTGGACTGGGGCGTCGCCCATGGCGGTGGCCCAGGCGTCCTCGTAGCGGGCGTACCACTCTGCGAATCGCTCCAGATCCCCGCGTCCGCATCCCGCGTCCGCATCCCGCGTCCGCTAGGGCTGCCGGACCCGGCGCGCTGGGCCGGCCAGGCCGTGGGCGAAGGCCGTCGGACCCGAATGGCATCCTCGTTCTGCTGGTGTCGGCGAGAGCATGGGGAGGTCCGCGTGGTCACGGACACGGGTGTGGAGGGCTCCGTCGCCGCGGTCGACGAGGACCTCGGCGACGGAGTTCGGCGGGGAGCGGATGGGCTCCCGCGCTGCCCGTGGGGGCTGTCGACGCCCGACTATGTCGCCTATCACGACGAGGAGTGGGGACGGCCGGTGCGGGACACGGTCGGGCTGTTCGAGCGGCTCAGCCTGGAGGCGTTCCAGTCCGGGCTGTCGTGGCTGACGATCCTGCGCAAGCGCGACGGGTTCCGCCGGGCGTTCGCGGGCTTCGACCCGATGACCGTGGCTGCGTTCGGCGCGGCTGACGTCGAGCGGCTGCTCGCGGACGCCTCGATCGTCCGCAACCGGCGCAAGATCGAAGCGACGGTCACCAACGCGCGGGCCATCCTCGATCTGGAGCGGCCGTTGGAGGACCTGATCTGGTCCTTCCAGCCGGACCAGGCGACCCGGCTGGTCCCGCGCACGCTCGCAGACGTCCCGGCGACGGTGCCGGAGTCGGTGGCGCTCGCCAAGGCGCTGCGTCGTGCCGGCCTGGTGTTCGTCGGCCCCACCACGTGCTACGCCCTCATGCAGGCCTGCGGCCTCGTCAACGACCATCTGGCCGACTGCTTCGCCCGCGACACGGCCGGGTAGCCGGCACCCGTTACTCGGCGCGGGTGGCCCTGCTCGAGCCGAGGCCGGCGTCGCGGGCGCGGACGATCGCCTCGGCCCGGGTCTGGACGTCCAGCTTCGCCAGAATGGCCGAGACCCGGTTGCGGACCGTCTTCTCGGCGAGGAACAGCCGGGCGGCGATCGCCCGGTTGTCGAGGCCGTCGGCGACGAGCTCCAGCACCGCGCCGGGCCCGCCCGGTGTGTCGAGCCCGCCCGGCAGGTCGAGGGTCACGACCGGCGCGAACGGGGCGATCACCTGGGCAAGTGCGACCTCGAGCCCACCCTCGTCGAGCGCCGGTGGGCGCAGGTCCTCCACCACGTGCCGGATGTCCCGGACCGTCCCGCGTAGGCGGTCGCGCAGCAGCGCCACCAGCGCCGCCGCGGGGTCGGCGCGCTCGTCGAGTCCCTCGGCGAGGGTGTCCAGCTGCATCGCCATCGCGGCGAGCTGGGGCCCGATGCCGTCGTGCAGGTCCCGGCGCAGCCGGCGGCGCTCCTCCTCCCGGGCCACCACCAGCCGCTCCCGACTGCGCCGCAGGTCGTGCTGGGCCGCGGCGGCGTCGAGCAGGTCGCCGGCCCGCCGTGCGACGTCGTCGAACATCGCCCGTTCGGTGCCGGTGAACGCGTCCGACGGGTGGCGCCGGCCGACGACCAGCGTGCCGGAGTGCCCGGACCCGGTGCGCGCGGGAACGGGCAGGCGCTCGACGGCGGCCACGGGCGTGCCCGTCTCGACGGCCGCGAGCCGCTCGTCGGTGCTGTGAACGGCGACGAACGGCACCTTGAGGGCGTCGCGCACCCCGTCGGCGAGCTGCGACAGGGCGTCCATCGGCCCGGTCGCCAGGTCGAGCCGTCCGCCCAGCGCTGCGAGCACGGCATACGGGTCCCGCGTGGAGCCGAACAGCATCCGGTCGACGAGCCGTTGCACCTGGTCGCGCGCCGCCGCGGCGACGAGCGCCACGACGGCGAGGACCGCGTACGCGACGCGCTGGCCCGGGACCAGGGCCCCGGCCCCGGTGATCGTCGCCGCGTACGCGAGCAGCAGGAAGGCGGTCAGCAGCCCGTAGACGAGCGTCCGGGACAGCGCGGTGCCGATGTCGAACAGCTGGTGGCGAACCGCGCCGATGCCGATCGCCGCGACCAGCAGCACCATGCCGATGCCCATGCCATAGCCCGCGTCGTCGCCTCTCCCGACCAGCGTGCCCGTCACGGTCGCGCCGAGCAGCCCGGCGACCCCCGCCACCAGCCACTGTTGCCGGGTCCGTTCGAGGCCGGTCGACCGGCGTAGCCGCACGACCACCGCGACCAGCCCGGCGAGGCCGCCGCCGAAGATGATCGCGATGGCGCCGGGCATGGTGATGTACCTGATCCAGGCCGCGCCGTCGAGCCCGTACGGATTGGGCAGCCGGTCGGACACGTCGCTGGTCGTCGGCGAGACCATCGAGGCGACCAGCACGACGGCGGTGAGCCCGATGATGGCGGCGGCGACACCTCGCCATCGAGGGGACGGGAGCCGGCCGTCCGGGAACAGCAGCGGCACCAGTCCCCAGAGCAGGTGGTAGGAGATCCATCCCCAGATCGAGAACCAGGTGGCGAGGCCCTGGAGGGGCAGCCCGTCCCCGCCCGGCACCAGCGCGAGCGCGGCGTACTGGGAGGCAAGGAGGTACGGCCCGGTCATCGCGGTGGTCAGCAGCACCCAGCCCACCCGGTTGCGTGGCTGGTGGAGCAGCACGAGCACGGCTACCAGCGGATATGCCGTGGCGAGCACGAGGGAGTCTGGCAGGAGGTCGACCCGTTCCGTGGTCCGGTGGGCGACGTAGGCGTGCAGGACGACGGCACCCACGGTGCAGCAGATCGACAGTGCCGCCAGCGCGACGGCCGCCGTCGACGCAGCGACCACCCGCGGCGTGGTGACTGTGGCGGCTGCGCCGGTGCCGTGCGTCGCGTCGGCCCCCGCCCCCGCTGCGGCTGCGGCTGCGGCGGGGGCCTGCGGCCCGCCGGCTGACGGCAGGCCAGGACCGCGTGCCCGCCAGGATGTCTCCCCCATGGGCACAATGATCGCCTGGTGTGTCCCGCGAGCGAAGCCTTTGTCGCCGCCAAGGGGCGGCTGTCCCGCGTTTTCGGGACAGCGGGCGCGTGGCCGGCCGGCGCATCGCTGGCGCGCGCGTGCCGGCCGCCGGGCGAGCGCTCGCCGTGCCGGGCGGGGCTGGCGTCGGCGGGCAGGCGGCGGGCCGGCGGGTTCGGGGCCTGCCCGGCCCGGCCGCCGAAGTTGTCCTCACGGGCGCCCAGGCCGCAAGCATCCTGCAGCGTCGCCGTCGGGTTCCCCATGCGCCCCAGGATCGCGCGCGACAGCGCTGGTAGTCGCCCCCCGAGCGGGGGCCGAGATGTGTTGGATGCGCGGCTGCAGTAGGGGGCGGCCGTCCCTCGTTACCGGGACAACGGGCGTACGACCTTGTCTCCAGCACGCCGGCCGGGCAACGGGCCGGCCGAGGAGAGGACGGAAGACATGACCACCATCTCGACCGCGACGGCCACCGGGCACTCCGCGCGACCGGCCGCGACGGGGCCGGCCGCCGAGCAGGCGCGCCGGCCGCGCTGGACCTGGCTGGGCGTTGGCGCCGGGGTTCTCGGCATCGTCGCCACGATGTTCACCAGCCCCTACGTGCCCGAGTCGAAGTACCCCGTGGGACCGGACGACCTAGGCGGGCTGTCACGGACGATGTTCCACGTCGGCGGCGCCCTGGGTTACGTCACCGTCGTGGCGCTGCTGGTCCTCGCCGCCTGCTGGCGGACGAAGGTCATCCCGGCGGTGTCGGGCAACGTGGCCGCACGGGTGGTCGCGGACGCGCTCACTGCCTCGGCCGCGGCGCTGACCCTCGGCTATGGCTGGAAGCTGGCTCTCGCCCTGTACATGCCCGGCGGGCTCAACGAGTCCAACTTCGGCGACCAGGGCCTGTTCGTCTACTACATGCTCAACGACTTCGGCCCATTCATCGGATACCTCGGCGTTGTCGTGGCAGCGGGCGCGATCGCGTGGCTCGGCCTGCGTGACCGGCTGGTCTCCCGGTGGCTGGGGCTTGTCAGCCTGATTCCGCCGCTCGCGGCGGTGGTGATGTCCCTCGTGCTGTCCATCGCGGGTTTCCCGGGCATCGTCGGGCCGATCTGGCTGATCGTCGCTTTCGCCGGTCTGAGCCTCGGCAGGCACCAGATCACCGGCACCGCCAAGGCGTGACCCCGCCGCGATCCGCGGTCATCGAATCCCGCCGGCCCTCCTGGCTCTGCCAGGCGGGCCGGCGCTTTGCGCGAAACGTGGGCCGCCAGGCCGGCAAGGCCTGGTGTCGGCCGGCCGGCAGGGCCTGGTGTCGGCCGGCAGGCAAAACCTGGTGTCGGCCGGCAGGCAAAACCTGGTGTCGGCCGGCAGGCAAAACCTGGTGTCGGCCGGCAGGCAAGGCCTGGTGCCGGCCGGCAGGCAAAACCCCAGACCAGCGCCAAACCTTCAGACAAGGGCTCACCACTCGGACGTAGTAAACGCAACCAGCAGCGCAACAGACGCAGAACAGCGCAACTTCACCCAGGAGGCATCTCGCTGAGGACGTCAGCGGTGGCGGACATGCCGAGGCGGGTGGCGCCTGCCTGGACGAAGGCGAGTGCCTGGGCGGCGGTGCGGATGCCGCCCGAGGCCTTGATGCCGAGCCGGCCGCCGACGGCCGAGTGCATCGCGCGGACTGCCCGCAGGCTCGCCCCGCCGGCCGGGTGGAAGCCCGTCGACGTCTTGACGAAGTTCGCGCCGCCCGCCAGCGCCGCGCGGCAGGCCGACCGGATGATCGCGTCCGGCAGCAGCGCGGTCTCCAGAATGACCTTGAGGACGACCGGCGCCGGCGCGGCGCCACGCACCTGGCTGATCTCGAGCTCGATCGCGGCCCAGTTCTCGTCCACCGCGTTCGCGATGTCGATCACCATGTCGATCTCGGACGCACCGTCCGCGATGGCGCGCCGCGTCTCCTCGACCTTCACGGCGCTCAGGTGGGTGCCGTGCGGGAAGCCGACGACGGACGCGACCGTGTACGCCGGCGGCTCGGTGCTGCCCGCGGACCGCGTGCCCTGACGGGCGCTAGCCGCCGCCAGGTAGACGTGGGTGGGCGCGACGCAGACGGTGGCGACCTTGAGCTTCACCGCCTCCGCGCACACCTTGAGGATGTCCTCGTCGGTCGCGTCGGGTTTGAGCTGCGTGTGGTCGATGATCGCCGCCAGCTCGGTCCGGTTCGTCGGCACGGGCGGCAGCGGCGGCGACACGGGCGCCGGTGGGAACTGGCGCGCCGGGGCGGCCTCCGGGGAACCGGCTGGCTGGTCGGGGTCCTCGGCTGGCGTCGTCATGGACCCATCTTTGCGTGCGGTTCGCCCGCGGACGAGGCCCTGCCCTTCGATTGCCTGGCCTGCGGTGGTACACGTCGTTTCGGCCCGCGGCGCACGCGGCCCCGCCCACCCGCGGCCAGCGAGGTACATCTCCAAGGAGCGTTCCCGTGCAGGTAGACGTCATCGACCACCCGCTCGCCGCGGTGGCGCTCACCATCCTGCGGGACGAGGCGACCCCCCGGGGCCACTTCCGCGCCGCCCTGCACGAGCTGGCCACGATGCTGATCTACGAGGCCACCCGGGAGCTGCCGACGGCCGCCGTCGAGGTGCGCACGCCGCTGGCGGTGACCGCGGGCGCCAGGCTCGCGGCGGAGCCGGTCGTCGTCCCCGTCCTGCGCGCGGGCCTCGGCATGCTGCCGGCCGCGCACGCGCTCGTCCCGGACGCCGTCAGCGCGTTCATCGGCCTGGCCAGGGACGAGGCGACCTTCCAGCCGACGGTCTATTTGGAGTCGGTGCCGGCCGACCTCTCCGACCGGCCGGTGCTGCTGCTCGACCCGATGCTCGCCACCGGCGGGTCGGCGCTGCACGCGCTGCGGCTGCTCGCCGACCGGGGCGCCAGGGGAACCGTCGTCGTCTCGGTCGTCTCCGCCCCCGAGGGCATCGCCGCCCTCGAGGCCAGCAGCCTTGACATCCGCGTGGTAACCGCTGTCATCGACGAGGGCCTCAACGACACCGCCTACATCGTCCCCGGCCTCGGCGACGCCGGCGACCGCCTCTTCGGCGCCGTCTGATCAGTCGCTGGGACCAGCTCCCGTCCAGCTCAGGCGCTGATCGACCGGGCCCAGGACTGGAGATCTACGAGGCGATCCTGTGCCTGGGCCGGTCCCTGTAGCGCCGCGAGGCTGCCTGCGACCGTCATGGGTGCGCTGGCTTCCAGGTAAATCTTGAGCTTGGGCTCGGTGCCGCTTGGACGGAACACGATGCGGGCACCCTCTTCAAGATTGAAGATCAAGACGTCGGAGGTGGGCAGAGTCTCTCCTTCGGAGATCATCAGGTCTCGAACGGAACAGATGCGCAGGCCGCCGATCGTCGTGGGCGGCGACGTACGCAGGCGGTGCATCAGTGCTGTGCTGGCGGCCAGGTCGGGGACGCGGATCGAGACCTGAGCGGTGGCTGGCGCGCCGAGCTCGCGGGTCAGGTCGTCGAGACGGTCGAGAAGGGTGCGGTCGTGGGCCGCCTCGGCGGCGGCCATCCGGGCGACGGCGACGGCGGCCGTGAGACCGTCCTTGTCTCGGACGAGGTCCGGGCGGACGGCGTATCCGAGGGCCTCCTCGTAGCCGAAGACCAGGCCGGGGTCGGCTCGCATGATCCACTTGAAGCCAGTGAGGGTCGCGGCGTAGCGGACGCCCCTGCGCGCAGCCAGCGTGCGCAGGGCGGTCGAGCTGACAACCGTGCTGGCCACCGGGCCGGTAACGTGGCGCAGGACCTCGTCGGCAAGCAGCAGGCCCAGCTCGTCACCGGTGAGGATCCGCCGGCCGACAGCGACCGCCAGCCGGTCCGCGTCCGGGTCGTTCGCGAGGACGACGTCCGCGCCGATTCGTTCGCCAAGCGCCAGCGCCAGGTCCATCACCCCCGGTTCCTCGGGGTTCGGGAACTTCGCGGTCGGGAAATCCGGATCCGGCTCGGCTTGCTCGGCGACGACCGCCGGTTCTGGGAGCCCCGCCGCCGCGAAGATCCGCCGCAGCACGCCGAGCCCGACCCCATGCAGCGGCGTGTACGCGATCCGCGGCCGGTACGGCGGCGGGTCGGCCGTCGTCGGGGCCGCAGCGGCTGTGACGTAGGCAGCCACGATCTCGTCGCCGAGCTGGATCCACGTGTCGGCGAGCGGTATCCGCATGGCCGGCGGCGTGGCCGCGATGGCGTCCTCGATCTGCTCGTCGGCCGGTGAGACCAGCTGGGCACCACGGCCGGCGTCGCGCGGCGGGCCGCCAAGATAGACCTTGTAGCCGTTGTCGGTCGCCGGGTTGTGGCTGGCGGTGACCATCACGCCCGCGTCCGCGTCGAGATGACGGACGGCGAACGCCAGCACCGGCGTCGGTACCGGCTCGGGCAGCACTAGCGCCCGCAACCCGGCCGCCGCGAACACCCGCGCGCTGTCCCGTGCGAAGGCACCGCTGCGGTGCCGCCCGTCGAACCCGATGACCACGGTCCTCGGCGCGCGACCGGACCAGTCTTCGGCAAGCCAGGCGGCCAGGCCGGCAGCGGCCCGGCGGACGACGGCCGTGTTCATCCCGTTCGGGCCGGCGCGGAGGGGGCCGCGCAGCCCGGCGGTCCCGAACCGCAGCGGCCCGGCGAACCGGTCGGCCAGCTGCGCCCACGCGGCCGCGTGGAGCAGGGCCTCGATCTCGGCACGGTCCGCCGGATCCGGATCACCCGCGAGCCAGGTCCGCGCCGTCGCGACCAACGACCGAGCCCAGTCGGCCGACCTGGCCGACTCGAACGAGGAGCCGGGCTCAACGCCCGCCATGCTGTCCGCCACACCCCCATGCTGCCGCCTCGCTGACCGACCGGTTACAGGCGCGCGACGACCTCGGCGAGCAGGGCGCCCATGCGGGTGGCGGCTTGCTCGCCAGCGGCGAGGACCTCCAGGTGGTTCAGCGGCTCGCCCGTCATACCCGCGGCCAAGTTGGTGACGAGGGAGATCGCGAGGACCTCGGCGCCGGCGTTGCGGGCGGCGATCGTCTCGTGGACCGTCGACATGCCGACCAGGTCGGCACCGAGCGTGCGCAGCATCCGGATCTCGGCCGGGGTTTCGAAATGCGGGCCGGGCAGCGCCGCGTACACCCCCTCGGCGAGCGTCGGCTCGACCTCGCGGGCGAGCGCGCGCAGCCGGGGCGCGTAGGCGTCCGTGAGGTCGGTGAACGCCGCGCCGACCAGCGGCGAGCGGCCCGTCAGGTTCAGGTGGTCGGCGACGAGCACCGGCTGGCCGACCCGCATGTCGGCGCGCAGCCCGCCAGCGGCGTTGGTGAGCACCACCGTGCCGACGCCCGCGGCGCACGCCGTACGCACGCCGTGGACGACATGGGCGAGGTCGTGACCCTCGTAGGCGTGTACCCGGCCGAGGAACAGCAACAGCCGCCGGCCGTTCAGCTCGACGGAAAGGACGCTCGCGCCGTGCCCCGGCACGGTCGTCGCAGGGAACCCGCCCAGCTCGGCGAACGACACCTCGGCGAGCACCCGGCCACGAGCGGCCAACGAGTCGGCGGCGGGCTTCCAGCCCGAGCCAAGGACGACCGCGACATCGTGCCGGTCGGTGCCGGTGGCGGCGGCGAGCCGGGCGGCGGAGGCCGCGGCGTCCGGCCTGGCCGGGCCGAGGGCGGCGGGCCTTCCGTTCGCGCCTTCGGAAGCCGAATGGCCGGAATTGTCGGCGAGCTGCATCACCGGCCGACTGTACGGCGTGCTGTGTTTCTGGTCCGCTCCGTCCGGGCGCGGCGCTCCGGCCCCTTCCTTGCTTCGCGGCGGAAGGGACCTCCGCGCCGCGTCCTCCGGAGCGGACGGTGCCCTCCGGCGACCTCCGCTGCGGCCCAACCATCTTCGCTTCGCTCGATGGCCGGGCCTCCGCGGAGGCACGCCTCCGGGCCAGCGGGGGTACGTTGCGCTTGAAGGTTGCGAGCTTTACTCGCTCTCGCGGTCACCCAATGATCATTAAGTCCGGTTCGTGACGTGCGACGGCACGTAACCGAGCTGGGTGCGGAGGCACGCCTCCGGGCCAGCGGGGGTACGTTGCGCTTGAAGGTTGCGAGCTTTACTCGCTCTCGCGGTCACCCAATGATCATTAAGTCCGGTTCGTGACGTGCAACGGCACGCAAGCGAGCTGGGTGCGGAGGCGTCCTCGCGGAGGCCCGGCCATCGAGCGAAGCGAGATGGTTGGGCCGCAGCGAGGTCGCCGGAGCACCCGTCCGCGGAGGAGGACGCCGCGCGGAGGTCCCTTGCGAAGCGAAGCGAGCAAGGGGCCGGAGCGCGGCGCCCGGACGGAGCGGACCAGAGATACAGCAGACTTGGCTCGTGGCCATCTCGCGCCGAGCGCGTCCTCCCGATGTGCCCCTGGAACCGGGGGAGTTCACCGAGGTGGTGCTGCGCGGCCGGCTCACCGCTCCCGACGGCGGCGGCCGGCTCACCGCCAGGGCCGAGAGGTTCATCGGTCACCGCCTCGGCATGTCCCGCTGGATCCTGCTGACCAGCCGGCGGCTGCTCGTCGTCGCGCCGTTCCCGCGTGAGGGGGACTGGTTCGACGTTGTCTGGGACCGCCGCGAGGTGAAGGCATCCCAAGGCGTCAAACACGGCGACGTGATCCGCGTCCAGCTCACCACCCCCCGCGGCCCTCAGGTCCTGCGGGTCTCCGCGAACATCCGCTCGGAGGTCAGCCGGTTCATCCGGGCACTCAAGCGTTAGGCCGAACCGACGCCTGGATTCCCGGCACGGAGCGTGCGGGGGAGTGGTCGCCGTGCGCCGGTAGGGTCATCGGTGAACTACTGGACAACGACCCAGTAGCCGCGCCAGTCGGTCGCGGCAGGTTGTGCCGGCAACTGGTCGGCGTGGCCCGAGCTGGATGGTGGACGGGACGGCAGGCGATGGTGACGGCAGACGGGCACGGCGAGCCGGGGACGCCGCGGGTGCGGCAGACCGCGATGCGGACGCATCGGTGCGGGGACCTGCGGCTGGCTGATGCCGGCGAGACCGTGACGGTGTGCGGCTGGGTCGCCCACCGGCGCCAGCACGGGCAGTCGCTGCAGTTCCTCGACCTGCGGGACTACTCGGGCGTCCTGCAGTGCGTCGTCGACGGGACGGTCGACGTCCGCCCGGAGTACGTCCTGAAGATCACCGGCATCGTGACCGAGCGGCCGGAAGGCACCGTCAACCTGCAGCTCGCGACCGGTGAGGTCGAGCTGCGCGACTGCAAGGTCGAGGTCCTCTCGGTCGCGAAGCCACCGCCTTTCCCGTTGGACGACCGGGCGGACAACGTCGACGAGTCGACCCGGCTCGCCTACCGGTACCTGGACCTGCGCCGCGAGCGGATGCAGCGCAACCTGCGGGTCCGCTCGGCGGCGCTGACGGCTATCCGGACCGCGCTCGGCCCGCTGGGGTTCGTCGAGGTCGAGACGCCGCTGCTGATGCCGTCGACGCCGGAGGGCGCGCGCGAGTTCATCGTGCCGTCGCGCCAGTTCCCGGGGAGCTTCTACGCGCTGCCGCAGTCGCCGCAGCTGTTCAAGCAGCTGCTCATGGTCGGCGGGGTGGACCGCTACTTCCAGTTCGCCCGCTGCCTGCGCGACGAGGACCTGCGCGCCGACCGGCAGTACGAGTTCACCCAGCTCGACATCGAGATGAGCTTCGTCGACCAGCAGGACGTGCTCGACGTCATCACCGCCGCCGTGCTCGCCGCGACGGAGGCGGCCGTCGACGTCCCGGTGCCGCCGGTCGTGACGATCACCTGGCACGAGGCGATGGACCGCTATGGTGTCGACAAGCCCGACCTGCGGTTCGGCATGGAGCTGGTGGAACTCACCGAGGTCTTCGCCGGCAGCGGCTTCAAGGCATTCGCCGGTGCTGGCGCCGTCAAGGGGATCCGGGTGCCGGGCGGGTCCGCGACCCACAACCGCAAGGCGCTGGACACCCTGACCGACACGGCGAAGAAGCTCGGCGCCAAGGGCCTGGTCTGGATGCGGGTGGGCGCGGACGGCGCGCTCGAGTCACCGGTCGCGAAGTTCCTCTCTCCGGAGGAGTTGTCCGGGATCGTCACGCGGACGGGGGCGGCGGAGGGTGACCTGCTGCTGCTCGTCGCCGACGAGTGGATGACCGCCTGCGAGGTGCTGGGCCAGCTGCGCAACCAGCTGGGCCGGCCGCCGGCCGGCGAGGGCGGCTTCCGCTTCGTCTGGGTGGTCGACTTCCCGCTGTTCGTCGGCATCGACCAGACGACCGGGCGGCCCAAGCCTGGGCACCATCCGTTCACCCGTCCGCACCCGGACGACATCGACAAGATGGAGAGCGAGCCGCTGGAGGTCCGCAGCCGGGCCTACGACCTGGTTCTCAACGGCTGGGAGCTGGGCTCCGGCTCGATCCGGATCCACGAGCCTGACCTGCAGCAGCGGATCTTTGGCCTGCTTGGAATCACACCGGAAGAGGCGAACGCCCGGTTTGGGTTCTTCCTGACCCCGTTCGGGTACGGCGCCCCGCCGCACGGCGGTTTCGCCTTCGGTATCGACCGCCTCGTGGCGATCCTCGCCGGCGAGGAGAACATCCGCGAGGTCATCGCGTTCCCGAAGACCCAGTCGGGTCTCGACCCGATGACGGGTGCTCCGACCCAGGTGGACGAGCGCCAGCTGCGCGAGCTGGGCGTCCGGGTCGTCGCCGCGCCGCCCTCGGCCTGAGGCTCCGCTCCGGGGCGCGCGGAAACGATCTATATCCGCGCGCCCCGTGCTTGCTGTCCCGATATCGCTGTGGCTCGGTGGTTTCGGGGAAATGGCCCCGCAGTGACGCTTCGGCACCCTACCGTTAGCTCATCGGGGGTAGTGCCCGACCGCCGCGGGGCGTATCGACGGTTCAGGTGGGTAATCCGCCGGCAGCTGGGCCGGACGGACCGACCTCGCCTGCCTGGTGACGCGTGTCGCGGGTGGTCCGCGGGGGTATCCGCCTCAGTGCACCCCGGAGGTCACCTCCGGGTCCGCCAGTGGCGCCGCGCTCCCGCTGTGGCGTCATGCCCATCGACGCGCCATGACCGCCTACCTGTCCTGAAGCCCGACCCACGTCGTCAGGAGACCCGGACACGACAACGCGCGCGGTTGCGTGACCGCGTCTGCTCTGGTTTCCTCACCGACCGCTGAGCCGCCGTAGGCCGCGCGGCAAGGGCGAAGCCTTGCGCGGCCGAGGGCCCCGTTGACACAGGAGGAGGCAGGGTGCACATCCCCTTCTCGTCGTCGCCGCGCACCAGCCTTGGCATCGAATGGGAACTGGAGCTGGTCGACTTCCAGACCCGCCAGCTGCGCGGTGCCTCGACCGAGATCCTTGAGGAGTTCGCGGTCAAGGTCGGCGAGGAGTTCGCGGCCAAGGCCAAGCACGAGCTCTTCGAGTCGACGATCGAGGTCATCACCGGTGTCTGTGACTCGGTGCCGCAGGCTCTCGCCGATCTGACCGGAACCATCGACGTGCTGCGAGGTCTTGCGGAAAGGCGCGGTATCGGGTTGATGTGCAGTGGCACGCACCCGATCAGTGAGTACAACACGCAGGAAATCAGCGAGAACGAGCGCTACTTCCGTCTCGTCGACCAGATGCAGTGGCTGTCGCGCAGACTGTTGATCTTCGGCGTGCACGTCCACGTCGGCGTCCGCTCCAAGGAGAAGGCGCTCCCGATCGTCAACGCGCTCATGAGCTACGTCCCGCACTTCCTGGCGCTGTCGGCGTCGTCGCCCTACTGGCTCGGACGGGACACCGGCCTCGCCTCCAGCCGGTCGAAGGTCTTCGAGAGCCTGCCGACCGCCGGGCTGCCGTACCAGCTGGCGGACTGGGCACAGTTCGAGCGGTTCATGGAGACCCTCGTCGCCTCCGGCACCATCGAGACGATCCGTGAGGTCTGGTGGGACATCCGCCCGCACCCGAACTTCGGCACCGTCGAGCTGCGCATCTGTGACGGGCTGCCAACCCTCCAGGAGGTCGGCGCGGTCGCCGCGCTCGCTCAGTGCCTCGTCGACCGGATGAACACCCAGCTCGACCAGGGCTACACACTGCCGGTCCCGCGTCGCTGGGTGGTCCAGGAGAACAAGTGGCGGGCGGCCCGGTACGGCCTGGACGCGGAGATCCTGGTCGACGACCGCGGCACCACCCGCCCGGTTCGTGCCGAGCTGGCCGATCTGGTCGACGACCTGCTGCCGGTCGCCCGCCGCCTCGGCTGCGTCGCCGAGCTCGAGGTGGTGCCGAAAATCATGACGGCGGGAGCGAGCTACGAGCGACAGCGGGCCGTCGCGCGGCGGGCCGGCGGCGACCTTAGCCAGGTCGTCGATACTCTGCTAGAGGAGATGAACACCGGCCGTCCCGTCGAGCTGGGTAGGCCAGCTCCTTAGACCTCCGATGTCGGGCCTCAGAGCCCTGGCGTCGGGCCTCGTTCGATCAGATGGCCGAGGACGGGTATTCCTTGGCCTAGGTCGTGGCCGAGGACGTTCAACGCGGCGGAAGTCTGGTCGAGTGCCGCGTGACCTGGTGAGTGCGCCGGTGTTCGGCCAACGGACGAACCGGCGCGGCCGGGGGAAGGTCTTTTTTCGGGATGTCGGACAACGTAAGCGCGCTGCCGGTGGCGTCGGCCGACGAGATGTCGACCGACGCGCTGTCGGCCGACGCGCCGTCGGAGGAAGCAGAACCAGCCGATTCGCCGGAAAAAGACGGGCGGGCGGCCTGGCCGGTGGGCACACGAGCCGCGCGCGGCGCGGACGCCGCCCAGGTCGCCAGATTTGTCCAGGACTGGTTCACCCGCCACGAGGACGAGCTGATCGCCTTTCGTCGCGATCTGCACATGCACCCCGAGCTTGGCCGCCAGGAGCACCGCACGGCGGGGCGCATCGCCGACCGGCTGACTGCGGCGGGCCTGGTGCCCCGGCGGCTTTCCGACATCCCAGGCATCTGGTGCGACATCGCCACCGGCGGCACGGACGCCGCGGCGACGGCCCAGACCGCCACTACCGCCCAGGTCGTCGACCCAGGCGAGACCTCGGGCGAAGGCCCCGTCATCATGCTGCGTGCCGACATGGACGCGCTACCGCTGCAGGATGCCAAGGACGTTCCCTACGCCTCCACCATCCCCGGTGTCTGCCATGCCTGCGGGCACGACGTCCACACGACCGTCGTGCTGGGCGCCGGCCTGGCACTCGCCGAATACGCCCGGACGCACCCGCTCGCCGGCACCATCCGGCTCGTGTTCCAACCGGCCGAGGAGACGATGCCCGGCGGCGCCCTCGAGATCATCGACGCGGGCGTGCTCAAGCCGGTCGACGCGGCGCTCACGGTGCACTGCGACCCGGCCCTCGACGTCGGCACCGTCGGCCTGCGCCCCGGACCGATCACGTCCGCCGCCGACCTGGTCGAGATCATGCTGGCCGGCCCGGGCGGCCACACCTCCCGCCCGCAGAACACCGTCGACCTCGTCTACGTCATGGGCGCCCTGATCACCCAGCTTCCGGCGGCGCTGAACCGGCGGATCGATCCCCGCTCCGGGCTCGCGCTGGTCTGGGGCCAGGCACAGGCCGGTGCGGTCGCGAACGCCATCCCGCGCGCCGGGCAGCTGCGTGGCACGGTGCGCACCCTGTCCCGCGACACCTGGGAGACGGCCCCCGAACTGGTCGAACGGCTCGCCCACCAGATCGCCGCACCGTTCGGCGCGGACATCGTCGTGGACTACCGCCGCGGCGTGCCACCGGTCGTGAACACGGTCGACATGGTCGACGTCCTCGACGCGGCCGTGACCGAGACGTTCGGGCGCGACGCGGTGGCGACCGTCGCCCAGTCGCTCGGCGGCGAGGACTTCGGCTGGTATCTCACCTACGTTCCCGGCGCGCTGGCCAGGCTCGGCACCCGCACCCCGGGCGGCCCGACCTACGACCTGCACCAGGGCGACTACACCATCGACGAGCGCGCGATCGGCGTCGGCGTCCGCCTCCTCGCCGGCGCCGCCATCGAGGCCCTCACCCAGATACCGGGGTCGATGCTGAAAGGCTAGGCAGGGTCGAGCAGGACTCAGGCGTGCTCGCTTGTACGTCGCGCGAGCGTTGGACCGCGGGTGAGGCCAGCGCGGTGCTGGTCAGCGGGCTAGGCGGGCGGCCAGGGACAGTTCGTGGGCGCGTAGCTCGGCTGGGCCCGAGTGGAGCAGCATCCAGTGGCTCGGCCCGCCCGGGCCGGCGAGCCCGCCCGCGGCGAGCGCGCCGCCGATCAGCCCGCGCACGCGGGCCCGCTCGGTGGGCTGGCTGACGGCGACGACGCGCAGAGTCAGCTGCTCGCCCTCTCTCGTGACGATGGCGGTGTGGTGGGGCCAGCGGCAGGGGCCGTCGTGCTCCCAGTGGCCGCACAGCGCGACCGTGACGGCGCCGCCCGGCGCCCGCTCGTCCGCGCCGGGCGCCAGCCGCAGCCGCGCCTCGTGCACGAAGCCCACCTGCCCGCTGGCGTCGTCTACGGCCGCGGTCTGCTCGTCCACCACGCCGACCATCGTCACACGGCTCGCTGCCCGGTCATAGAGCGTCGTCGAAGCTGCCCCGGAACCGTGCCTCCACGCAGCCCCCCGAGCGAAGGGAAGTGTCGGGCCGCAGCGGAGGTCGCCGGAGGTCGGGAGTACGGGGCCGGAGCGCGCGCCCGGACGGAGCGAACCAGCTACACAGCGTCGTCGAAGCCGGCGAACAGGTCCTCGGAGCGCATCATCCGGGCAACCTCAGTGATCGAGCCGGACAGCGACGGGTAGATCGAGAAGGTGTTCGCGAGCTGCTCGGCGGTCAGGCCGTTGGCGACGGCGAGCGAGATCGACAGGATCAGTTCGGAGGCCCGCGGGGCGACGACGACGCCGCCGAGCACGCTGCCGCTGCCGGGCCGGCAGAACAGCTTCACGAACCCGTCGGCGATACCGAGCATCTTCGCCCGCGGGTTGCGGGCCAGCGGCAGCGTGACGACCTCGGCGGCGATCGTGCCGGAGTCCTTCATGCGCTGGGTGACGCCGACCGTGGCGATCTCCGGGTCGGTGAAGATGTTCGACGACACGGTGCCGAGGCGCAGCGGTGTCACGGACTCGCCGAGCGCGTGCCGCATGGCGATCCGGCCCTGCATCGCGGCGACCGAGGCCAGCGGGAGCACACCGGTGCAGTCGCCGGCCGCGTAGACCCCGGGCACCGAGGTGCGGGACATCCGGTCGACGACCACGTGCCCGCCCGAGCCGAGGCGTACCCCGACGTCCGTCAGCCCGATGCCCTTGGTCCGTGGCACCGACCCGACCGCCATCAGCGCGTGCGAACCAGTCACGGTCCGCCCGTCCGTCAGCTCGACGAGCACACCGTCGCCGATCCTGCGGGCCGACGCCGCCCGGGACCGGTTGAGTACCTCGATGCCACGGTGGCGGAACACGTCCTCGAGCACGATCGCGGCATCCGGGTCCTCTCCGGGCAGCACCCGCTCCCGGGACGACACCAGGGTCACCGCCGCGCCGAGCGCCCGGTAGGCGCTGGCGAACTCGGCGCCGGTGACCCCAGAACCGATCACGATGAGGTGCTCGGGAATCTCGGGCAGCTCGTAGAGCTGCTGCCAGGTCAGGATCCGCTCGCCGTCCGGCTCGGCCGTCGGCAGGATGCGGGGGGCCGCACCGGTGGCGATGAGCACGACGTCGCCGACGAAGCTGTCGCCGCCGTCCGTCTCCACCGCGGTCGGCCCGACGAGCCGGCCCTTCGCGTGGACGACTTCGACCTTTTCCCGCTTCAGTCGGCTCTCGATGTCGGCGGACTGGGCCAGCGCCAGCTCGGTGACCCGGCTGTTCACGCGTTTCGCCTCGAACGTGAGCACCTCGGGCGGGGTGAGATGCGGCCCTTCGCCCTCCCAGCTGGCCGGACGGGGAGTCGGCATGCCCTTGCGGGACAGGCCGAGCGCCGGCGCCGCCGCGACGGACGTCATGGTCTCGGACGTGGCGATCAGAGTCTTGGACGGCACGCAGTCCGTGAGCACGCAGGCACCGCCGACTCCGTCCGAGTCGACCAGGGTGACAGCCGCTCCCAACGATGCCGCGACCAGTGCCGCCTCATATCCGCCTGGTCCGCCGCCGAGGATGACGATCCGGCTCACGGCCTTCTCCTTGCCAGTCCTGCTCCAGCCACGATTTCCCGCCCTGTCGAGTGTCCTGCCGCCGTGACTACCTGGCGGCAGCAGTAGGGGTTGTCCGGCCACCGATCGGCCGTTCCTCCCGTGTCCATCCTGCCCGCGCCCGTTGCCGGGGTGTGCTCCGCCCCGTGGCACAACGCCCAGAACGCGTCGACACGTCCCGCGAACCCGAACCACCTGCCGTGAAGGGACGGCGACCGCTCGGCGACCGCTCGGTGACCGCTCGGCGAGCGGCCTGTGAGCGCGCCGCGAGCGGAACGCGAGCGGCCAAGCCGAGTGCTTGAGATGCCCATTCCCCGCCGTGGGCATGCTTAGCCGATGTGGCCAGGGTCTACGGAAAGGCCCGTGTGATCAAGCGGGCCTTCGGTCGCATAATGGCGAGGCGAACCGGCCCCGCCGGCGGGCGCGTCTGCGGTGCCACACCGCGCGCACCGGCCTTGCACCGGCCCCCGAACCACCCAGGTTTCGGGCGATGGGATGAGAGACGCCGACATGAACCTGTACGCAGCGTATGCCAGCAATCTTGACCCGGCGAAGATGAAGGAGCGCACTCCGCACTCGCCGGTGACCGGGACCGGCTGGCTCAGCGGTTGGCGACTCACCTTCGGCGGCGAGAACTTCGGCTGGGACGGCGCGCTCGCGACCATCGTGCCGTACCCGGCGGGCCGGGTGTACGTCATGCTCTACGACATCGACCGCTACGACCTGGAGCGGCTCGACGTCTGGGAGGGCGCCGACACCGGCCTCTACACCCGGATCCGCGTACGGCTCTCCACGCTCGACGGCGACGTGCTGGCCTGGACGTACGTCCTGGACGCCTACGAGGGCGGCCTGCCGTCGGCCCGCTACCTGGCCGAGATCGCCGACGCCGCCGAGAAGGCCGGCGCCCCGGACGACTACGTCGCCGACCTGCGCTCCCGCCCGACCGCCTAGCTGATCGTCACGCCCGGCTGATCGTCGCGCCGGACCGGCCCGGCCCGGCAGCTTGCCCGGGCCGGGGCGTCGCGCGGACGCTAGGCGTTGATGCCCTCTGGGTCGTCCAGGTCGGCACCGACACCGGCGGGGTGCTTCCCGGCGGCCTTCGTCGATGCCGCGGCGGCCTCAGCGGTCTCGGGGGCCGCCGCGAGCGGCCTCGAGATCTGGTCGTCCGTCGGCTGGTCAGGCTCGATGTCCTCGGTGTTCACCTTGAGCACGGGCGGAAAGCCGTGCTGGACAAGCCGGCGGTTGCGGAAGGTGCCGCTCAGCCCCAGCCCCAGCGCGCCGGCCGCCACCAGCAGGAAACCGACCAGCATGCCCCGGGTGCCGACCGGCCCCGGCAGCACCGCGAAGATGACCGCGAACGGCAGCATCATCAGCACCGGCCGCAGCGCCTGCCTGCGCCGCCACCCCGGACCCAGCAGGTCCCGAGACACCCAGCTGCCATACCGCGCCGGCAGGACTCCGCCGAACACGTACGAGATCCGCCCCGCCAGCGGCGGGCGCTCCGGCGCCTCGCCTGCAGGCTGCACACCCGAACCCGCCGAACCTGGGCCCGTCACTCCGGTCGACGCGGCGGAGACCGCAGTGGTCTCTGCTGGCCTGTCCACCATCCCGACGCCCGTCGCCCTCGCAGCGTCCCTGCCACCGTCCATGCCCCGAGCCTACGGACCGTCCGGGTTAAGGAAGCGTTCGACGTCTCGCGGGCTGGTCGCGGCGATCGCGCGATTCAGCCACTGGTCGAGCTGTTCGAGGTCGGTGGAGCCTTGGATCTGCTCGCGAAGGTCATCGGAGACCCGAAGACCCCAAACTCCAGGACCTTGGTGACAGCGCGTACCATGCCACGGGCTTCACCGAGTGCGTCGATCTCGTTGCATTCCTCGCAATGGTACCGCCGACCAGGCGCCTTCGAGGTCACCGGAGCAGGGCCTCGACGTCCTCGGCAGTGGTCGCGGTGCTCGCGCGACGGAGCCACCGGTGGAGCTGCTCGACGTCGGTGCAGGCGAGGATCTTCTCCTGGACGTCGGCGCTGACTTGAAGGCCCCGTGCCTCCAGAAACATGATGATCGACTCGGCCTTGCCGCGAGCCCCGCCGCGTGCCTCGGCACGGGCGTCGATCTCGTTGTATTCCTCGTTGTGGTAGCGCCGGCCGAGAGCTGTGGTCATCAGAAACGCCTTCCATCGTGCTCAGGCGTCCGTGGGCAGGCTGCCCACGGTCTCGTCATCGTAAAAGATCTTCACGCCTGGTTCCAGCGCGTTCAGCGCGGCCAGCAGCGCGGGGAACATCTCGTCGACGTGGGTGTCCTGGAGGTGGCACATGGCTGAGAGCAGCACCCGCGCAGGCCGGGCTACCGCCAGCTCCTCGTCGACGACCAGTGGCACATCCTCGGGGGTGAAAAAGAAGGGCCGTAGCCGCGCACCGCTGCGAAGGTCGCGGTCGATCAGGTCGCGGTACCAGTTGGCCACGGCCGTGTCTGGGACGAAGACCACCAGCGAGGCCTTGATCGGAAACTCTGATTCCATCTGTCCGATGTAGAACTTCCAGGTCCCGAGCTTGTTCGGGTCCTTGCCGCGCTGGTTCTCGTAGACGGTACCGCGGGTGGGTCTGTCGTCCCGACCGCAGAAGAGCACCATCGCGTCGGACTGGTAGGTGCGCGTCCGGACGTTCGGGTCGTGCAGCCGGGCGTGGTGGTACGCGGGCGCTTCGTCGCCGAGCAGTTCGGTCTGGACCCAATCGGGCAGGGACGGATCGAGGCGGACCAGCTCGATCGGCGTCTCATGGTCGCTGGAGGGCATGGCGGCGATGATGCTGGCGAGGCTGGCAGTTCTGGTTCGGGCGGTGGACCCCCCGAATCGCCGACCGCTTGACAACCGCTCGGCGACCTCACGAGATCGCGACGTCAGTCCGTCAGTCCCAGCCTCGGACTGGTATCGCTCAGTGGCTGGCCGAAACCGGCTCGCCAGAAACGGCTGGGACAGCACGAAGCCCTGGGCGCCAGAGGCGACCAGGGCTTCGTCGTGATGCGGGGACTGTCGGAGGCTCAGTCCTTGATCTCGCAGAGGACCGTGCCGCTGGGGACGACCGCGCCGACGGCGGCCGTGAGGCCGGTGACGGTGCCGGCACGGTGGGCGGTGATCGGCTGCTCCATCTTCATGGCCTCGAGGACGACGACCAGGTCGCCTTCCGCCACGGTGTCGCCGTCGCTGACCGCGACCTTGACGATCGTGCCCTGCATCGGGCTGGTCAGCGAGTTGCCGGTGGCCGCACCGGCCTTCTTGCCGCTGGCCTTGCGCTTGGGCGCCGCGCCACGGGCTGCGCCGCCCGCCGAACCGCCGACGACGGCTCCGAGGCCGGCCGGGAGCACGACTTCCAGGCGCTTGCCGCCGACCTCGACGACGACGGTCTCGCGGGCGGCGTCCTCGGCCTCGGCGTCGGTCCCGCCCGTGAAGGCTGGGATGGTGTTGTTGAACTCGGTCTCGATCCAGCGGTTGTGGATCGTGAACGGCTCGTCCGCCTCGGCCGGGGCGAACGCCAGGTCGCGCACCACGGCCCGGTGGAACGGCAGCGCCGTCGCCATGCCTTCGACGATCATCTCGTCGAGCGCCCGGCGGGCCCGCTCCAGTGCCTGCTGGCGGGTGGCCCCGGTGACGATGAGCTTGGCCAGCAGCGAGTCGAACGCCCCGCCGATGACGCTGCCGCTCTCGATGCCGGTGTCGACGCGGACGCCGGGACCGGTCGGCAGCACGAGCTTGGTGACGGTGCCCGGCGCCGGGAGGAACTTGCGGCCCGGGTCCTCGCCGTTGATGCGGAACTCGAACGAGTGGCCGCGCGCCGGCGGGTCGGTGAACCCGAGCGCCTCGCCCTCGGCGATGCGGAACTGCTCTCGCACCAGGTCGATGCCGGTCGTCTCCTCGGACACCGGGTGCTCGACCTGCAGCCGGGTGTTGACCTCGAGGAAGCTGATCAGCCCGTCCTTGGCGACCAGGAACTCGCAGGTGCCGGCGCCGACGTAGCCGGCCTCTTTGGCGATCTTCTTGGACGCCTCGTACAGGGACGCGTGCTGGGCGTCGGTGAGGAACGGCGCGGGCGCCTCCTCGACGAGCTTCTGGTAGCGGCGCTGCAGCGAGCAGTCGCGGGTGCCGACGACGACCACGTTGCCGTGGGTGTCGGCGAGGATCTGGGTCTCGACGTGCCGCGGCTGGTCGAGGTAGCGCTCGACGAAGCACTCGCCACGGCCGAAGGCGGCGACAGCCTCGCGTACGGCGCTGTCGAACAGCTCGGGCAGCTCGTCCCTCGTCCAGGCGACCTTCAGCCCCCGCCCACCGCCGCCGAACGCGGCCTTGATGGCGACCGGCAGGCCGTACTCGTCGGCGAACGCGACGACCTCGTCGACGCCGGCGACCGGGTCCGCGGTGCCGGGCGCGAGCGGGGCGCCGACGGCGAGCGCGATGTGCCGGGCCTGGGTCTTGTCGCCGAGGCGGCGGATCGCGTCCGGCGACGGGCCGATCCAGGTCAGCCCGGCGGCGATGACGGCCTCGGCGAAGTCGGCGTTCTCGGAGAGGAAGCCGTAGCCGGGGTGCACCGCGTCGGCGCCGGACTTGGCGGCGACGTCGAGCATCTTGTCGATGCGCAGGTACGAGTCGCCGGGGGTGGAGCCGCCGAGTGCGTAGGCCTCATCGGCAACGCGAACGTGCAGGGCGTCAATATCGGGCTCCGCATACACCGCGACGCTGGCATAACCAGCGTCCTTGGCTGCCCGCGCCACCCGGACGGCGATTTCGCCGCGGTTGGCGATGAGGATCTTACGCACGTTCCTCCCGTCCTCGTTCGGCCTGCCCGAGTCTAGGGCGACTACAGCCGCTGAGGTTGCTACCTGGAATTTGCTAGCTTGCCGATCCGTCGGTATCCGCGAGTGAGCCGACGAACATCCTGCGCCATGACCTTGTTAGAAGCATCCGGTCGCCCGGGCCGGCCGGCCGTCGACCAAGCCGGCAGTGACCACAATCACCCGTTTCGCAGGCCGCCGAGGATGCCCGCGCGCCGCCAGCCGCCGGCGCCCGGGGCGCTCGCCACCCGCAGCGCCTGGCTCCGATCGGCCCACACTGACCGGGGTGCCCGCGGCGCCGGCACCGCCGTCGCGGCGGCATGGGTCGCCAGGACGGCGACGATGGCCGCGATCTCCTCCGGTGTCGCGTCGCCGCGCACCAGTTTCAGCAGCGGCCGGCGCGGTTCGGCCGGCTCGTTCTCGGCCACCAGCACCTCCTGAAAGTTTCTACCGTCCTTGCCGGGAATACGTGTTCCGTTATATCCGCGAGGCTCCGCCGCATGCTGACCATCTCGTCGTCAACCGCCTCGACACTCCCGCGCGGGTACTTCTTCCGGGCGGGGAGCAGCCGGCCCGCACGGGCGGTGCCCGTCACAGCGGGATGTTGCCGTGCTTCTTCGGGGGCAGGGTCTGGCGCTTGTTGCGTAGCAGCCGCAGTGCTCGGATCACCTCGCGGCGGGTCACCGACGGCGGGATCACGGCGTCGAGGTAGCCGCGCTCGGCCGCGGTGTACGGCGTCGCGAAGTGCTCGTTGTAGTCGTCGATCAGCTCCGTGCGCCGCGCGTCCGGGTTCGCCGAGCCGGCCAGCTCCCGGCGGTAGATGATGTTGACGGCGCCGCGGGCGCCCATGACGGCGATCTCCGCCGTCGGCCAGGCGAGGTTGATGTCGGCGCCCAGGTGCTTGGAGCCCATGACGTCGTAGGCGCCGCCGTATGCCTTGCGGGTGATGACCGTGACCTTCGGGACGGTCGCCTCGGCGTAGGCGTAGATGAGCTTCGCGCCGCGGCGGATGATGCCCGTCCACTCCTGCGACGTTCCGGGCAGGAAGCCGGGGACGTCGACGAACGTCAGCACCGGGATGTTGAACGCGTCGCAGGTCCGCACGAACCGGGCCGCCTTCTCGCTGGCGTCGATGTCAAGCGTGCCGGCGAACTGCATCGGCTGGTTGGCGACGACGCCGACCGACCGGCCGTCGACCCGGCCGAAGCCGACGATGAGGTTCATCGCGAACTGCGCGTGCACCTCGAGGAAGTCCCCGTCGTCGAGGATCTTCTCGATCACCTTGTGCATGTCGTACGGGGTGTTCGGCGAGTCCGGGATGAAGGTGTCCAGATCCGGGTTCACCTCGGCCCCGACGTCGGCGACCTCGTCGTAGACCGGTGCCTCGTCCATGTTGTTCGGCGGCAGGTACGACAGCAGCGCCTTGGCCAGCTCGAAGCACTCGGTCTCGTCCGTGGCCTGGAAGTGGGCGACGCCGCTCTTCGAGTTGTGCGTGTGCGCGCCGCCGAGCTCCTCGAAGCCCACGTCCTCGCCGGTGACCTCCTTGATGACATCCGGCCCGGTGATGAACATGTGGCTGGTCTTGTCGACCATCAGGGTGAAGTCAGTGATCGCCGGCGAGTAGACGGCGCCGCCGGCGCACGGCCCCATGATCAGCGACAGCTGCGGCACGACGCCGGACGCGAGCACGTTGCGGTAGAAGATCTCGCCGTACAGGCCAAGCGCGACGACGCCTTCCTGGATGCGGGCGCCGCCCGAGTCGTTGATGCCGATGACCGGGCAGCCGGTCCGCACCGCGAGGTCCATGATCTTGACGATCTTCTCGCCGAAAACCTCGCCGAGGCTGCCGCCGAAGACCGTGGCGTCCTGGCTGAAGACGCACACCTGGCGCCCGTCGACCGTGCCGTAACCGGTCACGACACCGTCGCCGTAGGGCCGGTTCTTGTCGACGTTGAAGTCGTGCGCGCGGTGGCGGACGAACGCGTCGGTCTCGACGAACGAGCCCGGGTCGAGGAAGGCGTCGATCCGCTCGCGGGCGGTCATCTTGCCCTTGGCATGCTGCGCGTCGACCGCGCGCTGCGAGCCGGCGTGAACGGCATCGTCGTTCACGCGCTGCAGCTGCGCGAGCTTGCCCGCGGTGGTGTGCGGGTCGGGCGAAGGATCGGAGGCGGACGCCGCAAGTGCCATGCGCGGCAGCGTACGGCCACGGTGGGCACGCGTGCGAGTAACAGTGCACTCGGTCTCACCCGCAAGGGGGTAATAGGAACGCGTACGGCGCATAGTTGTGCCGATCTGGGGCGTGCCCAGATCATGACGGGTGCCTGGGGTGCCCTCCCGGACTGGATTCGGATATGGATGCAGTGTGGTTGGTGGCAGGAACGCCGTGACCGCCGCACGGCCAGCGCACGGGGCTGCTGGCAAGCTGAGGCTGTGACGGACTCTGGGCGGGTGGGGCCGAATGGGCTGGCGATGGCGGACCCGTTGGATGCGGACGCGCTCGCCGAGGCCGGGCGCGCGGCCGGGCTGCGGGTGGTCGTCGTCGACGAGACCGGCTCGACGAACGCCGACGTGGCGGCCAGGGCGCGCGCCGGCGAGCCGGCGGGACTGGTGATCGTCGCCGAGCGCCAGCGCGCCGGCCGGGGGCGTCTCGACCGGTCCTGGGTGTCCCCACCGGGCCGCGGGCTGACCGTCTCGGTGCTGGCCCGCCCGGCGGTGCCGGCCGCGCGGCTCGGCTGGGTGCCGATGGTGGCCGGCACCTCGCTGGCCGCGACGCTGCGGTCCCGTTTCGGCGTGCCCGCCTGGCTGAAATGGCCCAACGACGTCCTGGCCGGCGGGGACAAGCTCGCCGGCATCCTGGTGGAGCTCGTTCCTGCCGCGCCGGCGCCGGCGAGCACGCTGCCGGCGGGGTTGGTGATCGGGTTTGGGCTGAACGTGCACACGACGGCCGCCGAGCTGCCGCCGGGTGGCACGAGCCTGGCGGTGCTGGCGGCCGCGGCGGCCCGACCGTTGCCGGACGTGGACGCGGGGGCGGGCGCAGGCACGGGCGCAGGCACGGGCGCGGCGGCTGCGTTCGCCAGCGCCGGGCGCCGGGCCGGTGCCGCTGCCGGCGGTCCGGCCGAGGTTCCCAGGAGGACCGGCCTGCTCGCCGTGCTGCTCGCCGATCTCGCCGGCGCGCTCGCCCGGTTCGAGGCCGACCCGGCGGCCGCGCGCGCGGCCTATCGGGAGGTGTGCGCGACCCTCGGCCGCGACGTCCGCGTCGAGCTGCCGGGCGGTGAGTCGGTCGTCGGCGTCGCCGCCGACGTCGACGAGACCGGCCGGCTGGTCGTCGGCGGCAGGGCCTTCAGCGCCGCCGACGTCGTCCACCTGCGGCCCGCGCCCGCCGCGTCCTGACGGCCCCGGTCTGGGCATCTCGCCTGCCTGTTGTATCCGGCGGTCGGATGGGGTGCGACCATCCTCGTGTGGGTTTTCCCGAAGACATCCTGACTGACGACGAAGCGGTGGTTCTGGACCTGCACCCACACTGGATTCGGCTGGTTCGGCCGATCTTCAGTGGGGTCGTCGTGCTCGGTCTTGCCGTGCTTGGCGTCTTCTTCGCGCCGAACGGCTCGGTACAGAAGCCGATCCAGTACCTGGTGTTGATCATCGCGGTCGGCCTGTTGATCTACCTGACCGCTACCCCGTGGGTACGATGGATCACGACACGTTACGTGATCACCAATGAGCGGGTACTGCTACGCACCGGTGTGTTCACCCGTTCGGGCCGCGATATCCCGCTGGTCCGTCTCAATGACGTCACCTTCGAGCACACGCTCTTCGAGCGGCTGGTCGGCTCGGGCACCCTGACGATCGAGAGCGCCGGCGAGCGCGGTCAGGTGGTCCTGACCAGCGTTCCGCACGTCGAGCACGTCCACCTGCGCCTCTACGAGCTCGGCGAGGCCCTGCGCGGCTACCCCGGCAGCTGAGTGCGCCGGCGGCAGCCGGGCACGACCACCATGCCTGGCGTCGCGGGCGTACGCGGGAGGCTCTCCCTCGTACGCCTGACGGGCCTGACGGGCCCGACCGGCGACGCTCAGGGGTAGGCAGGGCGGATCAGGCCGGTCACCTCGCCGAAGCCGATGGTCGCGCCGTTCGGGCCTGGAGCGGTGGCGGAGATGGTGAGACGGTCGCCGTCGTGCAGGAAGGTGCGCTGCTCGCCGTTGACGGTGACCGGGTCGGCGCCGTTCCAGGTCAGCTCCAGCAGGCAGGCACGTTGGCCCTTCTCCGGCCCTGACGCCGTGCCGGAGGCGAACAGGTCGCCGGTCCGGGTGGAGGCGCCGTTCGCCGTCAGCTGGGCCAGCAGCTGGGCGGGTGACCAGTACAGCTCGCGGGCCGGCGCGCGGGACACCACCGCGCCGTTCCAGGTGACGATCAGCTCGACGTCCAGGCCCCACGGCTCCCAGCCAGGCTCCCGCCCGCGCAGGTACGGCAGCGGCCGCGGAACCTGAGCCGGCAATGGGACGCGGGCGGCGCGCAGCGCGGCCATCGGTACCACCCATGGCGAGATGGACGTGGCGAAGCTCTTGCCCTGGTGCGGACCGAGCGGCCTGGACTCCCAGTCCTGCAGATCGCGCGCCGACCAGTCATTGACCAGGACGGCGCCGAAGACGTGCTCGTCGACGTCGTCGACCTCGATCCGGTCGCCAAGCGCCGAGCCGGCGCCGATCACGAACCCCAGCTCGGCTTCGAAGTCCAGCCGCGCGCTCGGGCCGTAGGCGGGCGCGCCCTCGCCCTGCTGTCGGCGTTGCCCGCTGGGACGCACGACGTCGGTTCCGGAGACGACGACGGTGCCGGCCCGGCCGTGGTAGGCGACCGGCAGATGCTTCCAGTTCGGCGCCAGCGGCGGCGCGCCCGGCCGGAAGATCTGGCCGACGTTCGAGGCGTGGTGCTCGGAGGCGTAGAAGTCCACGAAGTCCGCGACCTGGAACGGCAGGTGCAGCGTGACGTACGCGACAGGGTGGCAGACGGCGTCCGGCACCTCGCCGGCCAGGAGCTCCGTGAGCCGCCGGCGTACGGCCGCCCAGCGCGCCGGGCCCTCGGCCAGGAACGGGTTCAGCGCGGGTGCCGCGAACACGTCGGCGCTGGCAGTCCCGTACCGGTCGTCGTCACGGGGCAGGACGTCCGGTGGCAGGGCGGCGAGGTCGACGACGGTGTCGCCGAGCCGCACGCCGACCCGCGGGGCCGTCCCCGGGGTGGAGAAGACGCCATACGGCAGGTTGTCCAGTCCGAACGGCGAACCAGGCGGGACCGCCACCGTGCTCACTTCTGACTCATCTCCGGCTCATTTTTGGTGCATCTCTGCCTCATCTTTGGATCCCTCAGCCTCATCTTTGGCTCCCGCAGGTCTTGCGCCCGGACCGCGGCCGGACCAGCTCCAGGCGTAGTCGGGGTCTTCGGCGGCGAGCGCGCCCTCGCCGAGCCACAACGGGCGGAACGTGTCGACCATGACGGCGAGCTCGTCGACGAACTCGGTGCCGAGCGAGGCTTCCACGGCGCCCGGCTGCGGTCCGTGGCAGAACCCGGCCGGGTGCAGGCTGACCGATCCCTGGCCGATGCCAGCGCCCTTGCGGGCGGCGTAGTCGCCGCCGCAGTAGAACATGACCTCGTCCGAGTCGACGTTGGAGTGGTAGTAGGGCAGTGGCACGGCCAGCGGGTGGTAGTCGACCTTGCGCGGCACGAAGTTGCAGATGACGAGCCCGTCGCCGGCGAAGACCTGGTGGACCGGCGGCGGCTGGTGCACCCGGCCGGTCAGTGGCTCGAAGTCAGCGATGTTGAACGTGTACGGGTAGAGGCAGCCATCCCAGCCGACGACGTCGAACGGATGCGTCGCGTAGACGTACCGGGTGCCGATGACGCCTCCGGCGCCGCGATGCCTGACCAGTACCTCGACGTCGTTGACGTCGTTGAGGTCGTCGCCTTCGGCCAGGAACGGTTCGGCCGGGCCGTGCAGGTCCCGTTCGCAATACGGCGCGTGCTCCAGCAGCTGCCCGCGCGGTGACAGATAGCGCCGCGGCGGCGCGAGATGCGCGCTCGCCTCGATTACAAAGAGCCGCAACGGCCCTGCCCGGCCCTCGTCGGCGGGCACCCAACGGTGCGTCGTCGATCGCGGCAGGAGCACGTAGTCGCCCTGGCGCACGGCGAGCGTCCCGAAGATCGTCTCTACCGTCGCCGAGCCGGACTCGACGTACACGCACTCGTCACCGGCCGCGTTGCGGTAGAGCGGTGACACCTTGCCAGCCACGACGTAGGAGATCCGGACATCGGCGTTGCCGAGTACCAGCCGCCGCGCGGTGACCGGATCGGTGTGCTGCCAGCTTTCCTCCCCGAAGAGCTCGTGGAGGCGCAGATGCCGGGGCAGCAGCGGCCGGCCCTCGGTGAGGGTCTGGTCGCAGGTCTCCCAAGGCGTGGCGTCGACGATCGCCGAGGGGACGCCGCGGTGGTAGAGCAGTGACGACTCGGATGTGAACCCGTCGGCGCCCACGAGCTCCTCGTAATGGAGGCGCCCGGTGGGCGAGCGGTGCTGGGTGTGCCGCTTGGGCGGGATCGAACCGACGGCCCGGTAGTACGCCATGCATGCCATCCCTTCGCGAGCACCCGCCGTTCGGACCACACAGCCCGCCGAACAGCCCGCCGACGGCCCCGGCGCTCCGCGCCCGCACCTGCCGAGGCATTGGCCGTGCGTACCCGATCGGGCGCCAGACGGCCAGACGGCCAGACCGCCGGACCGCCGGACCGCCGGACCGCCGGACCGCCGGACCGCCGGACCGCCAGAACCAGAAGGCTAGAAATTGCCGCGCCTGGCCTGTTCCCGCTCGATCGCCTCGAACAGTGCCTGGAAGTTGCCTCTGCCGAATCCCAGCGAGCCGTGGCGCTCGATCAGCTCGAAGAACACAGTCGGCCGATCACCCAGCGGCTTCGTGAAGATCTGGAGCAGGTAGCCGTCGTCGTCCCGGTCGACGAGGATGCCCCGTGCCCGCAGCTCGTCGATGGGCAGCCGCACCTCGCCGATCCGCGCCCGCAGCGCCGGGTCGGTGTAGTACGAGTCGGGCGTGGCCAGGAATGCGACGCCCCGTGACCGCAGCACGTCGACCGCGCGCACGATGTCGTCGGTGGCCAGCGCCAGATGCTGGACGCCCGGGCCGCCATAGAACTGCAGGAACTCGTCGATCTGCGACCGTTTCGGCCCGGCCGCCGGCTCGTTGAGCGGGAACTTTACCCGGTGGTCGCCGCTGGCCACCACCTTGCTCATCAGTGCCGAGTACTGCGTCGCGATGTCCCCACCGACGAACTCCGCAAGGTTCGTGAACCCCATGACCCGGTTGTAGAACCCGACCCAGTGGTCCATCTGGCCCAGCTCGACGTTGCCGACGACGTGGTCGACCGCCTGGAACAGCGGCGTGTCGGTCGGCGCCGGCGCGACCGGGGCCGCCGTGGGCTGGGCCGCCGTGGACTTGGTCGCCGCGTATCCGGGCAGGTAGGGCCCGCTGTAGCGGGACCGGTCCACCAGGCTGTGCCGGGTGTCGCCGTAGGCCGCGATGGCCGCCAGCCGCACGGTGCCGTGCTCGTCGCTGACGTCGTGCGGCTCGTCCAGCATCACCGCCCCCTGCGCGCGGGCGTGCGCGACGCACCGGTCGACGTCCGGCACCTCCAGCGCGATGTCCGCGACGCCGTCACCGTGGCGCCGATGGCGTTCCAGCAGCGGGCTGGCGGGGTCCACCCCGCCCGTCAGCACGAACCGCGCCGCACCCGAGCGCAGCACGTAGCCGACCTGGCCCCGAACACCGGTCTCCGGACCGGCGTAGGCGACCAGCTCCATCCCGTAGACCAGCTGGAAGTAGACCGCCGCCTGAGTCGCGTTCCCCACGACCCAGACCAACGCGTCCCATCCCATCACCGGGAACGGGTCCGAGGCGGCGTCATAGTCGACCAGCCCGATCAGCCGCCGCAGCTGGTCGGGTTCCAGCCGGGCTAGCCGCTCCTGGTCGGTAAGTACCTGCTCGATGGTCATGGCTGCCTCCCGCCTACAACCTGCGCAGTGTCACCGTCCTACAGCGCTTGGTGAGCCGTCCACTCCATGACCGCGGTGCGCCCGGGGGCGCCTGGAACCCTGGGATGTCTAGGGCTTGGTGAATTCCCGCCACCAGGCGATCAGGCCGGTGGGGTCGGTGGAGGACGCGGACAGCGCGGTCTGGTCAGCGGTGACCGTCCAGAAGACCGTGAAGCGGGCATCTGGCGTGCCGGCGGCGACGCGGTCACAGAGGAAGGTGCCGAGCTGGCGGGTGGAACGGCCCCAGGTCTCGGTGCTCGGCTCACCGGCGGCGCAGCTGCCGACATCGTTGATCGCGCTGGCACGGTGGTCGGCGTCGGCCTTCAGGGTGGCCAGGTCGCGGTAGTGCCGCGCGACGACCTCCGCCGGGCCGGGTTCGCCGTCGACGACGTTGGTCTGGCACACGATCGCCGCATCCACGCCCTGGTCCGGGCCCAGCCCGGAGCCGGGTGGCTCGCTGACCCGGTCGGCCGGCGCCGGCACGCAGTCGCGTACCCGCAGCGGCCCGAGCGTCGCCGCGAGCGCCCGCTGCGCCGGGGTCAGCCCGTCGGCCGACGGGCTCGCGTCCACGGCCGGCGCGGTCCGGGTGGCTGGCGCAGCCGAGGTGCCGGCGGCCGGTGTGGAATCGCCGCCGCCGACAGCGAGCACCACGCCGATGGTGATGCCGGCCGCCGCTACCGCGGCCCCGCCGGCCGCCAGGGCCACGACCTGGCCACGCCGCATCGGCGATCTCCCTTCCATGACGGTCCCAGGGACGACGATCCGCCGGGCGTGCGAAGGAAAGTCATTTTCGCACGGCTTGGGACCCGCTGATCCAGGCTTCCTACCCAGCGCGTTCTGCTATGCGACGCCCGTCGCGCGGGATTCGTTGCGCCGCCCTGCGGGCCAGGGGCGGCTGCGGGCGGCCAGTGGCCGCCAGGATTGGCCGGCGGTTGGCTGGCGGTTGGCTGGCAGAGGTGGCCGGCGGTTGGCTGGCAGGGGTGGCCGGCAGAGTGGCGAACGGCCGGGGCGCTCGGAGGCGGCGGCCTGGCTGGATCAGGCGCGCCGGGATGTGCCGGCGAGACCGCTGCGGTTTGGGAAGGGAGCAAACGACGTCCACCAGCCGAACAGCGCCCCGGAGTCGGTGTCGTAGGCGAGGAAGGCGGTGAGCTCGGCGTCCGAACTCCAGAACAGGAAGGCCTTGCCGTCGCGGTGATGGCAGATCGCCGTGCCCTGGACCGCAGGCGCGACGCCTGGGCCGGCGCCCCAGCGGAAGACCTCGTTGTCGCCGTTCTCGCAGGAGCCGTCGGTGGGCACGCCGTTCGCGCGTTCGGCGACGTCGGAACGCAGCGCGTCCGCGTCTCGGTAGCCGTACACCGCGACCTGACGGCCCTGCGGGGTCGCGCAGTACAGCGCCGCTGCCACGCCGGCACCCGCGGGGCTGGAGTTGGGCCGGCACGCGACCAACCGGGCCGAGTCGAGCCGGTAGGACAGCGCCCGCTGCGCGGACGTCCAGCCGCTGTCCGTTCCCGGAGCAGGGCTCGCCGCCGTCGGGACGGCCGTGGGGATGGCCGCGACGGACGGCGCCGCGGCGTCGTCGGCGCAGCAGACGGGTGTCAGCGCGAACCAGGCGAGCCCCGTGGCTACCACCAGCAGGACGAGGCTCACCAGTGCCGCGGTGAGGACGGGCCTGCGCCGGGAGATCGGCATGGCGGGAGACGGGCCGGCGCCCGGCTGCCAGGCCGGGCCGAACGGCGCCGCGGGCACGCCGCGGGTACCCGGGCCGGCCGGGGCGCCCACGGCGGTGGGTGGCGGCGCCGGCCAGGTCGACGGCGCCGGCCCTGCGGGCAGCCAGCGCGCCGAGCTCGTCGACGGCCCGGACGCTGCCGGCGTCGCCGACGACGCCGGCAGCGTCCGGGGCGTCGGCTGCGGGCGTGGTGCGTGAGCCGGCTGCGGGGGTGGTACGTGAGGGGGCACCAGTGCGGCCGGGGGTGCCAGAGCGCCCGGAGGTGCCAGCGCGGCTGGCGGTACCGAGGCGGCTGGCGGTACCGAGGCGGCTGGGGGCACCGGCGTAAGCGGCGCGAGGCGCAGGCCACCCCGCGGCGTCACGTCGGGGTCGAGGTCCTCGAGGCGCAGGCCGGTCGGGGTGACGTCGGCCCAGCCGGCGAGCGACGTCCAGCGAGCGTCCTGGGCGGGCTGCTCGCCTCGCGCGGGTACGCCCGGCTCCAGGAACCGGGCTGGTTCGGCGGCCGCCGGGCGAGCCTCGCCGGGGCCAACGACCGGCCGCTGGCCGTCGGGCGGCGGCGGCTGGTCATCGGATCGGCCTGCCACCGTTCCTCCCGCGGATGTGTCCGCGGCCACGCGCGGTCTGAATAGGGCGTCGACACCGGAAACTGACACGCCCGGCGCTGACGAGGACACCGGCCCGGCACGGCGTTCCAGCCACCCGCCTGCCGGAAAGCCACAGGCCGCGCGCGTTTCGCCATTGTCGCGCGGCCCGTGGCTTTCAGCTACCGCCTGACGGAACCAGGACAGAAACCGGCGGGTGTGCCCTGGATCAGCCCAGCGGGTCGAAGTTCGTCCACCACTGGTAGAGGGTGACCCCGTTCTGGTCGGTGGCGAAGAAGGCGAGCAGCTGGTCGTCGTAGGACCAGTGCATGTAGAAACTGCCGTTGTCGGTGTGCCCGCAGATCAGCGCGCCCTCGTCGACCTCGCTGTCCTTGAAGTTCCACGTGCCGACCTGGTCCTGGCCGTCCTCGCAGTCACCCTTGTCGGTGACCAGGTCGCTGCGGGCCTTCGTGTCGCGCTTGAGCGCGTCCCTGTCGAAGAAGCTGAACGCGTAGAGGCCGCGGCCGTCGTCGGTCGCCGTGCACAGCACCGCGGCCTGGACGTCGTTGTCCTCCTGGTCGGGCGCAGCCTCGCAGTCGGAGACCGCGTCCGCGTCGAGCCTGCCCACCAGGTCCTGCTCGGCCAGGCTGAGCGCACCGGAGGCTGACGGCGACACGGACGGCGTCGTCGAGGTGGGCGACGGGCTGAAGCTGGGGGACGTCGACACGGTCGCCGTCGGCGAGACGCTTGGGGTCCCCGAGGCCACCGGCGTCGGCTTCTTGCCGTCGCCTCCGGCCAGCGTCACCGCCAGCACCACGATGAGAACGATCAGCACGACGCCGGCCGCGACGCCTCCGATGATCAGGTTGCGACGGTTGTTGTTGCGCGGCGGCTGCGGCTGGCCGCCGCCGGGATAGCCAGCACCGCCGTAGCCCTGCTGCGCGTACCCCTGCTGGCCGTAGTCGTAGCCGGCCTGCTGGCCGTAGCCGGTCGGCTGCTGGTATCCGCCGCCGTAACCCTGCTGGGCCTGCTGGCCGTAGTCATAGCCCTGCTGCGGTTGCTGACCGTAGCCCTGCTGCTGGTAGTCCTGCGTCGCGCCGTAGCCCGGCTGCTGCCCATAGGCCTGCTCGTAGCCCGGTGCCGGGCTTGGATAGTTACCCGGCGCCGGAGTCTGGGGTGCCGGGTAGTTACCCGGTGCCGGAGTCTGGGGTGCCGCCGGGTAGCCGGCCGGGGCACCGTAGCCACCCTGCTGTGGATAGGGCGTCGTCGGTTGCTGGTAGCCCGGGGTGCCCGCGGGGGTGCTGCCCGGCGGCGTGGCACCTGGTGTGTTCCCGCGGTATGGGTCGGCGGAGCCACCGCCGACCAGCTGGGTTGCCGCGTCCGCGTTGTCGGCGCCGGGCGCGGACGGGCCCGCCCCGTATGACGGCCGGCCCGGCGCGGCGGACCCGCCGACGAGCTGGGTCTCGGCGTCCGAGTTGTCCGGCTCGTGGCCTGATGGCTGCATGACTTTCCCTCCCACTGGGTCCCCGGGTGGCCCACTCCCCATCCCCGGGGCCGGTGTCCGATGTTAGGAGGTCCTGCTGACTTGCGGTATGTCGCGGTCGGTTGTCGGACATCGGACGTCGTGCGTACGACATCGTCTGCGGATGGGTTCGCGCTGGTAGGCGCGTTGCGGAAGCGCTGCCGCCGGGGGAGTCGGTGGGCGGTCGGGGGGACGACATTCGACACCGGTCAAAAAAGTCCGGTGGGAGGCACCACCTGGCTACCGGTACTCGCCGAGAGGGCCGGCCGTGCCAACGGCACAGACAGCGGCCACGAACAGCGGCCACGAACAGCGGCACAGACACCGGACGCGGCCCACGCAGGGCCCGCGTCCGTGCGGGCCGCGCCCGCGAGGTGTGACGGCCGCAGGCGCGAATTACGAGGATCCGGAGCCTTGCACGCGTGGCCGGTCTGCGCTCCGCGCGGCTGCACTCGTCTGCGCGCTGCGCGGCCGCGCCGTCAGCGTCCGGCGGGTTCGGGCACGCGAGCCGGCTGGCTGGCGGGGCCGGAGACGGCGCGTGGGTGGTCTGGGTGCAGGAACACCCACCGCTTGTAAGCCCAGAATCGGAACACGGTGCCGAGACCGGTACCAAGCACGTTGCCGAACAGGTTGAACGCGAGCGCTCCCTGCAGGCCCAGCACGTACTTGCCGAAGCCAAGACAGGCGAGCGCGATGCCCAGGCCGATCGCGTTCAGGACGATGAAGAGGGTGTACTCACGGCGAACACCGGTACGTGCGCGGTGGGTAAACGACCACTTGCGGTTACCGATGTAGGCGACGGTTGCCGCCACGACCGTGGAAATGGTCTTCGCGGTCAGCTGCTCCATGCCGAACTGCGAGTGGCATAGGTTCGAGACGAGCACGTCGACCACATAGGCGACCGCGCCGACCACGCCGAACTTGCTCAGCTCGCGGATGAGCAGTGCCACCCGGGAAGGTCGCGCTCGATGCCTCACGACAGGCGGCCTCTGTTGATTTCTGCCACCCGCCGAGACTACCGACGCCGCGCGGCGGGCCGTCGACCGCCCCCGTCTCCGTGGCGCTGCGTCGCGGCGGGTCGACCCGCGCGCGGTCGGACCGACGACGGAAGGCAAGGATCCTCCTCGGGGGGGCCGCAGACTGTGTCGACAGGCGGTGTGCCCCCGTTTGCTGTCGGTGACACCGCGGGCATGGCAGCGCGGATAGCGAACAGGTTCCCAGGAGATGAGACCGCACCGCCTTCCGCACCGGTTTGCGCACCCCTGAACAGCATGCGCCGGGCTCCCCGCCGCCGAGGCACGATCCGGTGGATGGCGAAGGCAAGATCATTTCTGTGGGCCTGCTGACTCTGAGGCACCATAGACATGCGGGCGCAGGCCGGCGGACGCCCGCCGGTTTCTCGCTCGATGTCGGGGCGAAAGTCAGTCCCGGCCGGGGCCGTCGCCGGGACGACCGAGGCTGTGGTAAGTCCAGCCGGCGGCTCGCCAGCGGGCCGCGTCGAGGGCGTGCCGGCCGTCGACGACGACCGCGCCGGCAACGGAGGACAGCAGCGCCGCCGGATCGAGCTCGCGGAACTCAGCCCATTCGGTGAGCACCAGCACGGCGTCGGCGCCGGTGACGGCCTCACGTACCGAGGACGCGTAGTCCAGGGACGGGTAGCGCACACGGGCGTTCGGCACGGCCGCCGGGTCGTAGACGGTCACCAGCGCGCCGTCGGCGGCAAGCGCGGCGGCGATGTCGAGCGCCGGCGAGTCGCGGATGTCGTCCGAGTTGGGTTTGAAGGCGGCCCCGAGCACCCCCAGACGCCGCCCGTGGACCGATCCGCCCAGCGTGGACCTCGTCAGCGTGACCCCCCGTTCGCGTGCCCGTAGGTTGACCGCGTCGACCTCGGCGAGGAAGGCCAGGGAGTCGGCCGCACCCAGCTCGGCCGCCCGAGCCTGGAACGCACGGATGTCCTTGGGCAGGCAGCCGCCGCCGAAGCCGATGCCGGGCCGCAGGAACCGGCTGCCGATCCGGGCGTCGTAGCCGATGCTCGTGGCCAGCTGCAGCACGTCGGCCCCGGCCACGTCACAGATCTCCGCCATCGCGTTGATGAACGAGATCTTGGTGGCGAGGAAGGCGTTGGCGGCGACCTTGACCAGCTCAGCGGTGGCATAGTCCGTGACGACCACCGGAGTGCCGGCCTCGATCGTCTGCGCGTACACGGCGCGCAGCCGTGCCTCGGCGGCGCCATCCGGTACGACGCCGAACACGAGCCGATCGGGCCGCAGCGTGTCGTTGACGGCGAAACCCTCCCGGAGGAACTCGGGGTTCCAGGCGAGCTCGACGTCGGGGGCGGCGGCGTGGATCCGCGCGGCCAGCGCCGTGGCCGTACCGGCCGGCACGGTGGACTTGCCGACGACGAGTGCGCCGGGCGCGAGGCCCGCGTCGATCAGCGAGTCCACGGCCGCGTCGACGTAGCTCAGGTCGGCGCCGCCGTCGCCGGCGCGCTGCGGGGTGCCGACGCAGAGGAAATGGACGTCGGCCCAGGTCGCGACGTCCGAGATCTCGGCGGTGAACGAGAGCCGGCCCGACTCGAGGTTCTTGCGCAGCAGCTCCTCGAGGCCCGGCTCGAAGAACGGCACCTCACCGATCGACAGGCGGGCCACCTTCACTGCGTCGACGTCATAGCCGATGACGGTGAAGCCCAGCTCGGCCATGCAGACAGCGTGTGTCGCGCCGAGGTAGCCGGTGCCGAGGACCGCGATCCTCGGCCCGGACTCGCCCGCCACGCTGTGTCCTGCCGGCTCCGTGGGCCGATCGGACGCGTTTGATCCACCCACGCTGGACCTGCTCACGGTTCGCCGCCTCTCTGTCATCGCCGATGTGTGCCGCGCACGCTGGCCAGCCAGCGGACGTTAGGTCAGGGGGCCGGTCCGCCAGCGACGCCGGACCACGGCTGCCGGCACTCGCCGCGGCCTCGGTGCCGGACTGGCCTGCCGGCTCGTCTGGCCCCTTGGCGGGCGTCGTCAGACGGCCGTCGGTGCCGGAGCCCGGCCCGTCCGTTGACGGTAGCCGGCACTGATGGTTCGGGATGGGCCGGTTTGCGTCGGCCGCCAAGCCGTCCGCTGGCGGCAACCCCGCGTTGCGAAGGCGTTCGCCCGCCGCCGCCATCCCTACCCGAACCGGGATGGTCCGGGCCACTCAGGCGGCGTCACCGTCACTCTATGAAGTACCCGGGTGAGGCCGGCCATTCACCTGTCCGGCCACCGCCGAGCCCGTCCCGGCGGCTGGCCACTGGGAGGCCGCCGGCTCCGCCAGCCGCAGCCGCCGCACGCCGGCCGGCAGCGGCCGATGCGTGCCGCTGACGGCCGTCACCCGCTCGGTCGCGATCCTGCGGGCGAACGCCGCGTCGTCGAGATGGGTGTCGAGGTGGCGGCACAGGACCACCGACGCGCCGGCGACCAGGGGCGCGAGCGCGGTGCCGAGCACACCCTCGGCGCTGCCCGGGCCGGCGGTGGCCAGCAGCCGGTCGCCGCGGCCGAGGCCACCGGCCTCGGCCGTGCTGGCCGCCAGCGCGAGCAGACGGGCCTGCGCCGCGGGTGGCGGGGGCGCGGCGAACCGGTCACCGTGCGCGGGCACCTCGGCGGCGAAGTCGAGCACCCCGGCGATCGGGTGGGCCATGCGGGCACCGAACGGGCGCAGCGAGAGCGCGACGACCTCGTCGGCACCGAGCGACAGCGCCGCGTCGACCCGGCTCTCGGCGACGAAGGCCGCCTGGATCTCGCCAAGGGTGCCCGCCGGCCTGTCGTCGGGCTCGTCAGTCCCGTCGTCCTTGTCCTCCTCGCCGTTTTGCTCGCCGTCTTGGCCCGCCTGGTCTTCCTGATCCGTTTCGTCCGGGCGAGGCGCCGTCGCCGCGTCCTCCCAGCCGGTCGCGACGAGGACCTCGAGCCCGGCGGACCAGGCGGCCAGCAGGATGACGACGGCGAGCCAGTGGGCCGGCAGGTCGACCGCCACTCGGTCGCCCGGGCTCAGGCCGAGCGTGTCGACGAGCAGGTTCGCTGTCTTGGCCACCCAGTTGTCCAGGGTCACGCCCGACAGCTCGACCCGCTCACCGGTCGCGTCGTCGTAGAACGTGATCATCGGGCTCGCGCCGTCGGCCCGCAGCCGGGCCGCCATCGCCGCCGCGACGCCGGGGAACGGGGCCGCGCCGTCCGCGCCGTCCGCGGCGGCCTGGCTGTCTGGCCACGAGCCGAGCAGGGCCTCGACCGGGACGAGCCGGGCCGCGTCGCCCGTCACGGCGTGCACGACGTGTCGGCTGGGACGCCGCCGGATCCCAGCGGTGCGGTCGTCGTCGGCGAGGCCGTGGCCACGTCGCCGGCGGCGGGAGCCGTACCGGTCGCGGCGGCGGTGGTCGTCGCCCCCGTGGCACCCGTGACACCGGTGAACGACGAGCCGAGCACGAGCTCGAGACCGGTGCCGGTGAGCGTGGCGTCGGGCACCGCCTGCGCGCCCGGGATCCGGACGACGAGGCTCTTGGCAGGGCCCTCCTGGCCCTGCGCGTAGTGGACCTCGGTGGCGCTCTGGTCGGCGTCGGCCGTCGTCGGAGCCATGAAGCCGCTGAACCCGAGCGCGCGCAGGTCGGTCGCCGTCGCGGCGGCGAGGCCTTGGCGGCCCGACGCGTTGGCGATCGAGGCGACGGTGACCTGGGCGGGCGGCACCGGCGTGGCGCTGGCGAGCGCGGCGGACTGCGGCGGCGCGGGCCGCAGCGGCGCGAGGATCTGCTCGAACTCGTCGGTGTTGATGAACAGCACAGCGCCGTGGTAGCCGACCGTGCCGTTGCCACCGGTCGCGCCGCCCTCGCCGTCCACCGGGACGTGCGTCGGCACGGTGATGAAGGTGACCTTGCCCGAGCCGAGCTTGCTGGCGCGGTCGGCGAGCTTCAGCAGGTCCGTCTGACCGAGGCCGTCGTCCATCTCCAGCGCCTTACCGACGGCGCCTAGCAGCGAGACGATCCTCGTCGGGTTCGTGAGCACGCCGCTGCTGGTCGCCTGGGCGAGCAGCTTGAAAAGGAACTGCTGTTGGCGCAGGATCCGCAGCCGCTCGTCGCCCAGGGCGTGCCGCGTGCGCACGAAGGCCAACGCCTGGTCGCCGTTCAGATGGTTCTCCCCGAGCTGGCCGTGCCACTGTGACCAGTTGTCGTTCAGATTGGTGGTGCTGCCGTTCGGCATCCGTGTGACACAGACAGTAACACCACCGACCGCGTCCGTTATCTGCTTGAAGCCGGCCAGGTCGATCTTGATGTAGTGGTCGACGTGTAGGCCGGTGAGGGCCTCCAAGGTGGAAGTCAGCCCGGACACGCCGCCGTAGGTCATGACGTTGGTGAGCTTGTCCTTGCCGTCGTGCGGGACGTCCTTCGCGGCGGAGGCCGGGACGACCACTTTGACCAGCTCGTCGCGCGGGAACGACAGCAGCGTCGCCGTGCCGTCCTTGTCGAAGTGGGCGATGATCGTCGTGTCCGACCGGTTGCCCTCGACGGCCTCGCCGCCGTACTCGTTGCCCGTGCCATCGCGGCTGTCATCGCCGAGCAGCAGGATGTTCATGCTGCCCGGCACCTCCGCGGGCCGGTTCCCGGCGACGTCGAAGTCGCTACGGGTGACGTTGCTGTCGAACTGGTTGTAGAGGAACCAGCCGGACCCGCTCAGTACGAGCACGAGCGTCGACAGCAGCGCGCAGCTGGCCAGAGACAGCCGTCGCAAGGGGGAGCGGCGGCGGCGAGGCGCTCGGGGGTCGAGCTCCGGCGGAAGGGCCGGGGCGTCCAAGGTCGCATGGCTCACCGGCGGTGCGGCCCTCCTCGGCGGTCAGACAAGCAGCTTGAGGATGATGGCCGCCAAACATGCGAAAAGGATCACTTTCGCATGCCCGTTGGCCGGACAGACCGGATGGAGCAGACGGCTGGGGCAGACCCGCCTGCCGGGCCGACGCGACGTGTCCATGGGCCACCGCAGCCCCCTGTGTCGCCTGGCCACCGCTCCGGCGCGCCATGGGCGGAGCGATCCCAAACCAGTGTCGTTCCCCGAGTTCAGACGCGTCGCGCCGCTTCGACGTTGCCGTCCGGCCATGCGAGCTTAATGACAACGCACAGATGCGACGTTGTTGTTACGTGGAGTCACGATGGTGGGGCGCTGGTGTTGGGGGGTGGGCGGTTTGCGCCACTGTGTGCGGGTGTGCAGGTCGGCTGGTTGGCGTTTCGCTGAGCCAGGCCGACGAAGTGCGATATTGAACACGCGATGACCTCGGGTCGGTCGCGGTCGCTGATGGTCCTCCCGCCACACGCGCCACTGATCATTGTGGCCGAATAGCCAGACCCGTAATCTGTTGTTTATTCGGTTTTTCTCCAGTGTCTACCGGATCTCGTCGCGCTGGTACCACCCAGCCCGTCGACCTCGTCGCGGCCGGCCGTCAGCTGCCAGCCACCGTGACTGTCGGCAGCTACACCGTTGGCAGCTACACCGTCAGCAGCTGCGCCGTCTAGAGGGAAAATGAGGCGCCCGGTCAGCGCGGGGTACCCATGTGTGGCGACCACGCTGGAGCCGCCGCCGGTGAGCGGGTGACCACGCTGGAACGGCTGGGTCCCGGTGGCGACCGCG
>Ga0068859_100000050_pt1 | contig 131351 bp, 109 predicted proteins | sample KBSSwiS22_FD_66585 | JGI IMG/M metagenome (GOLD analysis project Ga0068859, IMG submission 66585) | Switchgrass rhizosphere microbial communities from Kellogg Biological Station, Michigan, USA - KBS Switchgrass S2-2 | ecosystem: Host-associated > Plants > Roots > Rhizosphere > Soil ...
CGCAGGGTGCGGTCATAGATGTCCTCCGGAATGTTCTCATCCAGGTGCGAGAAGAACACACCGGCATTCCAGACGATCCGCCCGTTGGCATCCGAGGCGAGGCGGATCTCCTGGTACCAGTTCCTCTGATTGTCTTCGAACGTTGCATAACCCTGGTCGCCCGGCTGTGGAAAGATCGACGGCAGCAGACCGAAAGACCCGTAAGTGGCACGCAGATACTGGGTGTAATCGGAAGTCGAGTGCTGGCTGCGGTGCAGGAAAGATGTGTTCGAAGTCAGTTGGGCGAAACCGAGGCTCCAGTCAACTTTGACCGCGGCGAGCCAGAACGGATCGAAGCTGGGATTTTTCAGGGCATTGCCGTTGTAGAGGCGGTCTGATCGCCGCTCCGACAGGGATACCCAATAGGATGCCGTGTCGGCGATGTGCAGCTCCTGATAGTAAAAGGATGGACTCACTGTGACTGCGTCGTTGACGGCCCACTTCAAGGCGCCTCGCAGGGTGACGGTCTCCTGCCAGTTCGCATCGGCCTCATCTACGCCATTGAAGACCGGCGTTTCCAGCAGCGGCGTATTTACCGGGTCGGCGCTGGGAGTCAGTGTGTAGTTGGCGCGGTTCACCCAACCGCCGTCATGCCTGAACGATGCGCTGACTCTGAATGCGAGCACGTTGTCGATGATCGGGCGGCCAAACGCCGCGCCCGCTTCATAGCTCGTGTCGCCGTGACGGGTCGTTGCCAGCTCAGCGCGGGCATAGCCGGACTCTTTTGTCAGGGCTGGTTCTGGTGTAATGAACCGTACGACACCGCCTTCGGCACCAGCGCCGAACAGTGTGCCCTGTGGGCCGCGCAGGACTTCGACGCGGTCGAGGTCGAAGAGCGCAGGGAAAGCATTCACGGCGCCGAAGCCTATGTGGCGGCTCTGGATGGGGGTGTCGTCGATGTAGATGCCGGTGGTCGAGGCGCCTGCCTGCGAGCAGATACCGCGAATGCAGATGTCGGAGTTCTCGTCGTTGTAGTTTGCTGACGAGCCGTTACCGTTACGTTGGAAGGCGATACCCGGCGAGAGGCGGGTTAGATCATCGATGTTGCGCAGACCTTGCTCATCGATCTTCGCCTGGCTGAAGACGGCAACGCTGATGGGCACATCCTTGAGGCGCTCTTCACGGCGGGTGGCGGTGACCACCACCTCGGATAAGCCGGCCGCAGCCGATTCGGTGTCGCTGGTCTGAGCGAGGAGGGGGACTGCCGGGCTCAAACACACCAGGGCCGCCGTAGCGGTCAGAACTGCTGGGCTCGCTCTTCGGTTCATGTTCAGTGTCTCCCCGATCGTTCAGTGGACTCCTCGCGCGCCGGCCGCATAGACCTGCTTGCCGCGGAACCATGTTGCGAGTACGCGGGTTGTGGCGATTCCTTCGGCATTGCCACCGTCAGCCAGGCCCAGGATATCGCGATCCAGCACGATGAAATCCGCGGACTTGCCCACCTCCAGCGAGCCGGCGTCCTGCAGATTCAACATGCGCGCACCGTTGATCGTATAGGCGTCAATGGCGTCCCGGATGGAAATGCTCTGCTGCGGGCTGAGAGGTGGCTTGCCCGGCAAGCTGCGTGTGACCGCGCGTGTCATGTTGATGAACGGGCGCGGATCTGGAGTCTCCACCGGTGCATCCGATCCGGCGGCCAGTATGCCGCCCGCCAGCTTGATTGCCTTGACCGGATAGGTGTTTGACTCATAGTAGCTGCCGGCAGGGTGCAGCGCCGCGTAACCATTGCCAGCCACCTTCTGAAAGAAGGGAATGACGGTGATGTCGTAATCAGTGTCCGTGTTCATCCAGGCGTAGGTAAACGCGACGTATAGGTGATCCCGGCCTATGCGTAACACATCGCTCGGGGCAACGAGTTGCAGGTGCGCCAACGCGTCCCGTGTCGTAGCGACGCCATCGGCTTGACGAGCTGCCTCGATGGCATCGACCGCTGTCCGGACCGACCGGTCACTGATTGCGTGAATGTGCATGTTGAAGCCGGCCAGATGCATGCGTTTCACGTACTCGAGTATTACTTCGCGCGCATGCTGAAGTTGGCCGGCGGAGATTGTGCACTGGGCCGGATGATAGCCATGCGCCTTTGTGAACGCATCGATGTCCGCAGATGCGGAATACTTCGTCGGGTGTGCTCTCACGTCTGCGCACAACGCTGATGCCGTATCCACATACCCCTGCACTGTAGCGTGCCCGCCGGCATCCACCGCGAAGATGGGTTGCAGGAATGGCTTCAGCGCGGCGGCGCTCGGTAAGGTGGGTGGCACGGCGAAAGGATTTCCCTCCAGCACCCCATCCGCGAATAGCTTGATGACGTCGGCTCGAATGAGAGGGTTGTCGGCGTATTTTGCACGGATGGTCTTTGCCTGCGAGACCATGGAATCGTAGTCAACCTGCCCATCCGGCTTGCGTGTGTGGGAGGGGTCATAGAACTGCGCCAGCGTGACTCGCACCGTCAGATTGCCGCTCGACTGGAGCTTGTCGTATACCGGCAGTCCGTCCGGCGAGGCCATTGCGTCGAGTATTGCGGTGATGCCTGCGCTGTTGAGTCGCTGCGGCACCTTTTCCGGCACCTTGGAGACTTCGGCCAGATCCGTATACATCATGCTGTGGGGGTTGATGAGGTAGCGGGCGTCTTCGTTGACGGCGCCGTTGGGCTCGCCCGCTGCGTCCACACCGACGAATGGCCTGTACTCGGCAAATTCGCCCGCGAGCGTGGCCTTAGACAGCCCGATTACCGCACCCTTCGAGTTCCTGGCGTGCGCAAGTGCGAGGCTGTTGAATGCCCCGTGATGGCCGTCGTTGCCCAGCAGTTGTATCTGGACTTTGGTGGACACCGCATCCAGAGCCGCGCGCAGGGTCGGATGTGCCGGGTCAGGTTGATTGCCCGCGGTGTAGGTCCACTGGTGCACCACCAGACGTTCGCCCGGGGGAGTTTGATAGTGCGCGAGGCACTTTCCGACGAAAGTGGACAACTCATTGAGCGGCATCGGACGGCTTTTGAGGTCACATACGTCGAGGTCGGCGATGTCGAGCGGATGCATGTGGGCATCGATCAGTCCAGGCAACACGAGGCGGCCAGCGAGTGGCTCGACCCGCGTGGTAGGAGCGACCCAACGCTTCGCATCCGCCGTCGATCCGACGAAGACAATCCTTCCGCTCTTGACTGCGAGTGCGGTGGCGATGGAATGCGATGCGTCCACCGTATAGATCTTGCCGTCCGTCAGGACGACGTCCGCCGGGGGCGCCAGTGAGGTTACCGTCGGGCGTGTCGCAGGAGTGGCCTGGGTTGCGGCCACTGTGGAATATTGTGCGGGCGGGGCAGGGCCGGTCGCTGCGAGGTTGCGTACAACTGCGCTGCGCGCGGCGCCCACTGAAAGCAATGGCTCATGGCGCAAACGGGAAACTTCTTCGCTCGTAAACGGGGCAAGGTCGGCCCCACTCGCATCGAATCTCCCGGCAAGCCAGTTCAGCACAGCCGCCAACTGATGGTCGGAGAGTGCCGAGTTGGCAGCGCCCGGCACCCGCAGAACGTAGTTGCGTCCTTCGGCAGTTCGCATGAAACGGCCGAGAGAATTGGCCAACGGGGGGACCTTGCCTGCCACGCCTTGTGCCTGGGTTCCGTGACAACCCATGCAGTGAAGCATGTAGTCCTGCTCGGGGCTCGCCTGCGCGAGTTGGCAAACAAGTGCGGCTACCGCACACCCGAGCGCAGTGGCCGCGCGGTGTGCGAGGCCTGCGCGACGCGCCGTCGCACGCTGGCCTTCGCCGCCGCTGGCCGCGCCGTTCATTTCTCCGCGACGCCCAGAATCACCGACACCGAGCAATGGTAGTTCGACTCGGTATTCGCCATGCACCAGTTGACATCGTTGTTGCGTGACAGCCGGTACATCGGCTTCTCGCCTTCGTTGCGGTTACAGAAGCAGTCACCGCAGCTCACCTTTCCGCAGCAATCGTTGTAGGACACGATGTAGTCCCGGCCATCGCCAGGGTTGTGGCAGGTGCCGATCCAGGTGATGGGCGAAGTCTGTGTGCCGGGCGGACAGGAGGTCGAGGTGCCACCGCAGCAGGCGCACAGGAACCCGTCGATCGCACAATACTTCCAGTAGTCGCAGTTTTGTTCCTCGGCCGTCGGTTTCGCGCCGGCGGCGGGCGATTGCGCGTGGGGGCCGGGTGATTGCGCGCGGGCGGTGCGGTCGATGGGCAGCAGCGGCAGCAGCGCCGCGCCGGTCAACAGTTGGCCGAGCGATGCCAGCAGGCTGCGCCGGGAGGTGCGCTTGGCAAGGGACCGGGCGGATTTCTCGAACACGCGATCAAGGGATTGCATCGCCACGCCTCACGGATTCAAGAGTAGCTGTGGAGTCTGGCCGAGCTTTTTCTCATCGTGCTTCAGCCGTCCGCTGCTTGCATCGAGAACGAGCAAGTCAGCCTTCTCCGTCGCGGCGAAGAGTAGCGGAGCTGCGTCCTGCGATACCTGGACCGAGACGACAGCGCCCGTCTGTTGCGTATTGACGGGCCAACGCGCGGTGCGCTGGTGTGATTTCAGATCGAACACCCAGATCTCACTACCGCCTACCTTGTGTGATCCCTCACCGCCGCGATGCATCGGTATGAACAGTTTGCCGAGGGACCGGTGGACCGCGCCGATCTGGACGCCGCCCGGCCGCCACGTGCCTTTTTCCTGTGCGGTGACGAGCGACCAGGGAGCGCGCATTGCGGGCTTGGGATTCGTGAAATCCACTTCGTGCACCTGGCCGAGGAAAGATATGTAGGCGTAACCGTCCGTCAGCGGTACTCCTTGTGCAAACACCGGGTCTTTATCAGGATCGAACCAAGGGTCGGAGGTCGTGCGCGCGGCTTCATGTCCCGCTGCATCGAGGGTAACTGTCAACAGCCTGCCGCTCTCGCAGATCGAGGACACCCGATTCGGTCCCCACGGAATGACCAGTGTGCACCCGGCGGTGTCAATTTCACTCAGAACAGTCTTTCTGGCTGGATCCAACACACCGAATGAGGCTGCGGGAGTCAGATATGGCACATAGAGGAACCGTCCGTCGGCGCTGAATGCTACCGTGAACAACATGGCCAGTGTCTGGGCATGCTTTGGCGGGATGACGATCTCGCCGGTCTTGGCCAGAGTGGTATTGTCGTTGAATTCAACCACGTCGGTGCGGGCGCCGTGGCCACCGCGGGCGAAATAAGTCGTTGCGACCGCGGTCGTCTTCCCGTCCGGTGAAATATTCACGCCGGGTAAAAAACCAGCGTCAATCTGTCCCATGCGGCGATACGTGTCGCCATCGAACAAGTACACGCGCGAATCGATTTCGTTATTGAAGGCGTAGTCCAGGACGTAGACCCAGTGCGGGGACTTCGGCCCGACCTGAGCTACCGTCAGGTGCTCGGTGGGCAGGGGTGGCGGCTGAGGGCCGGTGGCAGCGGCGGCCATCGGGGCTGCAGTGCTCGCCACAAGAGCGAGCAACATCACTCCTGCTACTATTTTCTTCATCAGGACCCCCGGCGCTGCGGCCGCTGGCTTCGAGTCTCGCATATCGCAAAGCGAGTCGAAAGTAGTGACGAATCGCGCTACGTTACCGTACCTGCGAGTTGGCAAGGCCGGCTTGCCCCGATATGATTGTATCGATTATCGAGTGTTCGGTATCTCAATGACCGCCATGCGCTCGCTCTGGTCCGCGACCGCCGCGCCGGGCCCCGCCCTCGGGCAGCTCGCGGGCGATCTTCGCGCGCAAATCACCGTCGTTGGCGCAGGGTACACAGGCCTTGCGGCGGCGCTGCACCTGGGCTGTGCAGGACGCGACGTCGTCCTGCTGGAAGCGTTAGAGATAGGGGACCGCGCCTCCGGACTCAACGGCGGCCAGGTTATTCCGGGTGTGAAACATGATCCGGACACGCTGGAGCAGATCTTCGGTCCCATCGCCGGCCCGCGCCTGGTTGAAACCGTGGCTTCGGGTCCCGATGTGGTCTTCGATCTCATTCGCAAGTACGAAATAGCCTGCGCCGCTACCCGCACGGGCTGGATCCAGCCGGCCACTTCAGGAGCCGCACTCGAGGCGATTGCAGCGCGGGTCGAGCAGTGGCGGCGCCGCGGAGCGGATGTTGAGCTGCTGTCAGTGGCGCAGACAGCGCAGTTGACTGGTTCCCAGCGCTATAGTGGCGGCTGGATCGATCGGCGGGGTGGAACTGTGCAGCCACTATCCTACGTCCGGGGGCTAGCCCACACCGCGTTGTCTCAGGGCGCCCGGATTTTCAGCCGTAGCCCGGCGATCGGCCTCGAGCGAACCGGACGCGACTGGCGTATTCGAACTCCGCGCGGATCGGTCACGAGCGGCACCGTCATTCTCGCCACCGACGCCTACACGGATCGGCTCGTGGATGCTCTGCGCCGGACTCTCATACCCGTACCGTCCTTTCAGGTCGCTACTGAGCCCATCCCGGAAAAGCTCCGTCAGACCATCCTCCCTGGGGGCCAATCGGCCTCGGATACGTGGCACCTGCTGAGGTATTTCCGCCTCGACTCAACTGGCAGGCTGATAATGGGCTCGCGCGGCACGTTCGCAGATGTGCCGCTGACAGTGGCAGCCCGCCATCATTACCGGGCAGTGCGCGAGATATTTCCGCAACTCGCGGGGATTCAATATGAATACCACTGGGGCGGTCTCGTGGGCATGACCCGTGATCACCTGCCTCATCTGCACGAAGTAGCGCCCGGCCTGCTGGCGGGGCTCGGCTACAACGGACGCGGAGTTGCGATGGCGACCGTGATGGGGCGGATTCTGGCCAGCTGGGCGTGTGGCGCACCGGCTTCGGAGCTGGGTTTCCCGGTCACCTCGCTGGCCCCGATTCCTTTGCATCGCTTCAATCAGATCGGCGCACGGCTGGCGATCCAGGGACTGCGCGCCCTGGACGGATTGGCACGGGTACGCGATCGCTTCCTCGCGGTGGGAGGCGCGCCATGAGCTGGGGGGCCATGAGCTGGCCAACAATCGGCTTTCTGACCGTGCTGCTGGTCATCAACATCGCTTTCCTGGCCGGCTGGCTGCGCGCCAGAAGGACTCACCCGTTGCGCGACCGGCCGACGCCGGGCGACGTACTCATTGGGTTCGTCACCGATTTCTTCGATGCGCTGGGCATCGGCTCGTTCGCGCCCACAACGGCGCTCTTCAAGTTGCGCGGCCGGCCCGCCGATGAGCTCATTCCCGGCACATTGAATGTCGGCCACAACGCCTCGGCATTCGTCGAAACAGCGATTTTCGTCACCGCCGTTGCCGTCGATCCCATCCTCCTGACCGCCATGGTGGGGAGTGCCACTGTGGGTGCCTGGCTGGGTGCCGGCACCGTGAGCCGGCTGCCGCGCCGCGCGATTCAACTTTTCATGGGAGCGGCCTTGCTGACGGCCGCGACCTTCTTCGTGATTGCCAACCTCGGGGCCTTTCCCGTCGGCGGCGAGGCCATGAGCCTGCCCGGATGGCGGTTTGGCGTCGCGGTCGCAGTCAACTTCGTGCTGGGAGCGCTGATGAGTGTCGGTATCGGGGCGTACGCGCCATGCATGGTGCTGTTGGCGCTATTAGGCCTGCATCCGCTGGGTGCCTATCCCATCATGATGGGCACCTGTGGCCTCGTACAGCCGGTCGCCAGCCTGAGATTCTTCAAGACCGGGCGCTTCTCGTGGGGCACCTCGCTCGGTCTGACCGTGGGCGGCGTGTTGGGTGTACTGCTTGCCGTGTTCGTCGTGAAACAATTGCCGTTGAAAGCGCTGCGCTGGCTGGTCATGATTGTGGTGATGTATGCCGCCGTCTCCATGCTTCGCTCCGCGTTTCGGGCCCAGCCGCGCACCGATTCCGGTGGTGCCGCCCCCGTGATCGGACTATGACCATCGACCCCGCGATCGCCGCACTGATCGTTGCCTGCAGTGCGCTGCTGTTTGCCGGCGCTGCCATCCACAAGCTGCGCGCTCTGCGCCGGTTCGACGAGATCTTCGCAGCGTACGGCTTGTTGCCTTGGGCTGCGCGCTTGCGCCTGTCGCGCGCAGTGCCATTGCTCGAGGCGCTCGCCGCCGGTGGACTATTGCTCGATGCAACACGCACCGCGGCGGCTTATGTTGCTATCGTGTTGCTGCTGGTGTACGCCGGCGCGATCGGCGTCAACCTGGTGCGCGGCCGCCGCGAGCTCGCCTGCGGCTGCGGGGGGGCCGATGACCGCCGCCCGATCGCTCCATGGATGGTCTGGCGCAACATTCTCTTCGCGTTCGTGTTGCTTCCAGTGACGTTACCCTGGAGCGCGCGGCCGCTGGGACTGACAGATATGGTGACCATCGGTTGCGGCACGGCGACCTTTGCCCTCGTGTACCTGTGCTTGGACAGACTGTTGGGCCGTACTCGCCGTTTGTCAGCCGAACTGCGGATGTCCTGATGACTGCACTTGCCATCTCCAATGTCGTTCTGTGGATCGTCGTTCTGGCCTTGTTGGTCGTCGTGTTCGCGCTGACACGCCAGCTTGGTGTGCTGCATGAACGCATTGCGCCGGTCGGCGCGCTCATGATCAACCGCGGTCTCACGGTGGGCGAGCAGGCACCGGCCATCGACGTGGTCGATCTGAACGGCCAGAACCTGCGCGTCGGGGCGGAGCGCTCTGACGGGTTGAGCACGCTCATCCTGTTTCTGTCGCCGACGTGTCCCGTGTGTGAATCGCTCCTGCCCGTGCTCAAGTCGAGCCGCAAAGACGAGCGGACCTGGCTGCAGATCGTGCTCGCGAGCGACGGTGAGCCCGCGGCACACAGGGAGTTCGTCCGCGTCAAGGGTTTGATGGACTTCCCGTATGTGGTGTCGGCCCCGCTCGGGATGACCTACCAGGTCAGCCGGTTACCCTTCGCGGCGCTCCTGGATCCGGCGGGGAAACTGCGCGCCCGCGGGCTCGTCAACTCACGGGAGCACCTGGAAAGCCTGTTCGAAGCTCAGCGCCTGGGCGTTGCATCCTTACAGGAGTATTTCGCGGCGCGCGCCTGAAACTCGCGTGACCGCCTGCCGGGGCCGACGAGCTGCTGAGGTGCAAAGCTGGCGCTAGCGAAGGCGAACTACCTCTTTCGAGAGAGAGAGACTGAGGGACCGGCGAAATAAGCTGCGCCCCCACAATATCGGTGCGTCGCAAGCGTCTGCTCACTTGTCGCACCTAAATTGCGACAGCTCACCTCAAACTATAGAGTGCTTCCCATGTTACGGCGCTCCACCATTGCCGGCGTGATCGCCGTTTCTTCGTTGGCTGGCTGCGCAGTCGGCCCCAACTTTCATGCGCCGGCACCGCCCGCGACGACGCAGTACACGCGCGGGCAACAGCCCGAAGTCACCGCGGATGCGCCCGTACCGGGGGGCACGGCCCAGACATTAGCCCCTGACAGGGATATTCCTGCTGATTGGTACAGTCTATTTCAGTCGCAACCACTGGATGAGCTAGTCCGCCGGGCCTTGCACGACAGCCCGACAGTAGACGCGGCGAAAGCTGCGCTACGCTCCGCGGAGGCAACGTACATTGCCGAGCGGGGAGCGCTCCTTCTGCCGCAGGCGGATGGCCAGTTGGGCGTCACGCGTCAGCGGAGTGTCGGCGCGGCGTTCGGTAACCCTGGAGCGGCAGCAAGCACCTTTACGCTGTACAACGCCGCAGTCAACGTCTCATACCGGCTCGACATCTTTGGCGCATCCCGCAGGCAAATCGAAGAACTGCGCGCGCAAGCTGACTTCCAGCGCTGGGAGCTGGAGGCAGCGAACCTGACCCTGACGGGCAACGTGGTTACAACCGCGTTCGATGTCGCGTCCTTGCGTGATCAGTTGACCGCGGTAAACGAGGTCGTGGCGGCCGAAACTGAGCAGTACAAAGTCGTACAGCGGCAGTTCGAGGTCGGTGGCGCCTCGAAGTCCGATGTTCTGTCCCAACAGGCGCAGCTTGCGCAGGCCCTGACAGTGCCACCCGGGCTCGAGAAGGCCCTGGCCCAGGCGCAACACCGCCTTGCGGTGTTGGCGGGACGCACCCCGAGCGATTCGAGCGTTCCTGACTTCGTGCTCGACGGCTTCACCTTGCCGGAGCAGTTGCCGGTCAGCGTGCCGGCGAAGTTGGTTCGCCAGCGGCCGGACGTGCAGGCGGCCGAGGCCCAGCTTCATCAGGCCACGGCCGCAGTGGGTCTCGCAACGGCCAATCTGCTGCCGCAGCTCAACCTGACAGGCTCGATCGGCTCCGAATCCCTCACCGCCGGCGGGCTGTTTGGCGCCGGCACAGGCACCTGGAGTGCCGGGGCCTCCTTACTGCAGCCCTTGTTTCACGGCGGCGAGCTTCGCTATAAGCGGCGCGCCGCCGTGGCGGATCTGGAACGCGCCGATGCCCAATACAGGCAGACCGTTCTGGCTGCCTTGCAGGAGGTCGCCGACACGCTGCGCGCACTGGAGGCCGACGCCCGGGCGCTGCGCGCGCAAGTAGAGGCGGAGCGAACGGCTGCCGATGCGCTCGAAATCGCTAAAAAGCAATTTCGAGTCGGCGGCATCAGCTATGTCAGCGTGTTGAACGCCCAGCGTTTGTTTCTCCAGGCCCGCCAGAGCCGGGTGCAGGCACAGGCGGCCCGGTATTCCGACTCGGCGGCACTATTCCAGGCGCTGGGGGGCGGCTGGTGGAATCGCAAGGATCAAGAGGTAGCCAGGCAGTGAGCAGCGTCGTCGCAGAGAACAATGGAAGCGCCCTCAGACGGCGATTGATCATCGTGGTGGTCGCGGCAGGCGTGCTGTTGGCCGCGATCGTTGGCTTCAATACCTGGAAGGCCAACTTCGTGGCTCAGCTGAGACTGAAGAACGCCGCGCCGCCACAGAGCGTTACAGCGGCCACCGTCGGGTTCTCCGACTGGCAACCCGAAGTGAGTGCCGTGGGGAGCCTGCGAGCTGTGCGGGGCGTGGACGTTACGACAGAAGTGACCGGGCTCGTGCGCACATTGCGATTCACCTCAGGCGATGATGTGAAGGCCGGACAGGTGTTGGTCGAGCTCAATGCGGACGCCGAGATCGCTCAACAGCACGCTCTCGAAGCCGCAGCGGATCTGTCCGCCACCGTATATGAGCGGGACAAGGCCCAGTACGAGGCGCAGGCCATCAGCAAGGCGCAACTGGACGCCGACGCCGCCGATCTGAAGAACCGGCGCGCACAGGCAGCCGCGCAGGCGGCACTGGTTGCGAAAAAGACTCTGCGCGCGCCGTTTGCCGGCCGCCTGGGTATCACGACCGTCAACCCGGGACAGTATCTCAATACCGGCGACAAGGTCGTGACTCTGCAAGCCGTGGACCCTGTGTATGTTGACTTCAAGCTTCCACAGCAGCAGCTTGCAATGATCGCCACCGGCCAGACTGTAAACCTGACCACCGACGCCTTTGCGGGGGTCAAATTCGCAGGCAAGATCACGGCAATCGATCCGCGCGTGGACGCGGCGACCCGCAACTTTCAGGCGGAGGCGACCATTCCCAACCCGGAGCGGCGCCTGATGCCGGGAATGTTTGCGCGGGTTGCGGTCCTTGCGGGCGACACCCGGCGATACCTGACCCTGCCGCAGACCGCCATCACCTACAACCCGTATGGTGCGACGGTGTTCGTTGCCCAGAAAAAGCCTGGTGGCACGGACAAGGACTTCATTGCGCAGCAGAGCTTCGTGACGCTCGGGCCGACCCGCGGCGACCAGGTCGCCATAGTGAAGGGCGTCAGGGAAGGCGACGTGGTCGTGACGAGCGGTCAGCTCAAGTTGAACAACGGAACGCCCTTGGTCATCAACAGCTCTGCGCAGCCGGTCAACGAGTCGGACCCCAGCCCACAGGAGCAGTGAGCCATGAAGTTCACTGACATCTTCGTCCAGCGCCCGGTACTTTCACTGGTGCTGAGCATGCTGATCCTGGTGCTGGGAGGCCGGGCCATCTTCGGGCTTCCTGTTAGTCAGTACCCGGAGACCGAAAACGCGGTCGTGACCATCTCGACGACCTACTACGGCGCCGATGCGCAGACCGTGGCTGGCTTCATCACGCAGCCTCTGGAAGCGGCCATCTCACAGGCCCAGGGCATCGACTACATGTCGTCCTCCAGCAGCACGGGCGTGTCGGTAATCACCGCGACCCTGCGTTTGAACTACGACTCCAGCCGCGCACTGACCGAGATCAATACGAAGGTTGCCTCGGTCCGCAACCAACTCCCGCCCCAGGCGCAGCAGCCGGTGTTGACGGTCGCGGTAGGGCAGACGACCGACGTGATGTACCTCGGGTACTTCAGTGACACTCTGCCCAGCAATGGGCTGAGCGACTACCTCGTGCGGGTCGTCAAACCGAGGCTCGATGCGCTCGAAGGCGTGCAGACTGCGGAGGTCATTGGATCGCGCCTGTACGCATTGCGAGCGTGGCTGGATCCCGAGCGCATGGCGGCGCATGGCGTAGCTGCGAGCGACGTCTACAACGCACTGTCCGCCAACAACTACCTGACAGCCGTCGGCAGCACGAAAGGCCAGATGGTCACCGTGGATCTCACGGCTTCCACTGACCTGCACTCGGTCGATGAATTCAAGAAACTCGTCGTCCGCGAGCATGACGGCGCAATCATCCGGCTGGAAGATGTTGCCAATGTCGTGCTCGGCGCGGAGGACTACGATTTCAGCGTCGCCTTCACGGGCAAGCGCTCGGTGTTCATCGGCATCAAGGTGGCTCCGACCGCGAACGTGCTTCAGGTCGCGCAACGAGTCAAGGACGCGTTGCCCGGCATCCAGGCGCAGATGCCTGTCGGCATGGTCCAGAAGATGGCTTACGACGGAACGAAGTTCATCGATACTTCGATCAAGGAAGTCATCAAGACACTGGTTGAGGCGCTGCTCATCGTCACCGCGGTCATCTACATATTCCTCGGTACTCTGCGCGCGGTGATCATTCCGGTAGTCGCCATGCCTCTGTCGCTGGTGGGTGCCTTCTTCCTGATGATGGCGCTCGGGTATTCGATCAATCTTCTGACGCTGCTGGCGCTGGTGCTGGCCATCGGCCTCGTCGTCGATGATGCCATCATCGTTGTCGAGAATGTCGATCGCCATTTGAAGGCGGGCGTGTCGCCGTTCAACGCGGCGTTGCAGGGCGCTCGGGAGCTCGGTGGCCCCATCATCGCCATGACCGTGGTTCTCGTAGCTGCCTACCTGCCCATCGGTTTCCAGGGCGGCCTGACCGGTGCCTTGTTCACGCAATTCGCATTTACGCTGGCTGGCGCCGTTACTGCCTCCGCCATCATCGCGCTTACTCTCTCGCCCATGATGTGCGCGACCGTGTTCCGTGCCGAGCAGGAAGAGGGCCGGTTCGTCCATTTGATCGACCGCTATTTCACGCGTCTTCGCGCCGGATACAAGCGTGTACTGTCACGTTGGTTGCAAACGTGGCAGGTGCTGGTTGTTCTGGGTGTTCTGCTGCTCGCAGGGACGGTGTATCTGTTCATGACCTCACAGTCGGAGCTCGCTCCCCAGGAGGATCAGGGTGTCGTGTTGTCGCAGGTGATCGGGCCGCCGAATGCGACGTACCAGCAGATGCAGACATACGCCGATATGGTTTTCGATATCGGGAGCAAGTTGCCCGAGTTCGACTCCTCGTTCCAGATCACGGGTGTGCCGTCCGTCAACCAGGGATTCGGCGGCCTGCTGTTGAAGCCGTGGGATGAGCGCAAGCGCACGGCTGACGAGCTACAGAAAGTGCTGCAGGAGGAATGGAATAAGATACCCGGCGCGCGTGTGGCCGCGTTCCAGTTCCCATCACTGCCGGGAACACAGGGACTTCCCCTGCAATTTGTGATCACGACTACCGAGCCGGTTGCGACGCTCAACGAGGTCGCCAACAAGGTGCTCGAAAAGGCGAAAGCCAGTGGCATGTTCTGGTTCGTCGACTCCGATCTGAAGCTCGACAAACCGCAGGCCACGTTGAAAATCGATCGCGAGATGGTGGCTGACCTGGGGCTCACACAACAGGATGTCGGTAACTCACTGGGCGCAGCGCTCGGTGGCGGCTACGTCAACTACTTTTCGTTGTCCGGCCGTTCGTACAAGGTGATTCCTCAGGTACTGCAGAAATACCGCCTGAACCCGAACCAGGTACTCGACTATTACATCCATGCGGGCGATGGCTCGGTCGTGCCTGCCGGTACGGTTGCCCACATCGACACGAGCACCGTGCCAGAGGCCATCAACCATTTTCAGCAGTTGAACTCGGCTACGATTGCGGGTGCGCCCGGTGTTTCCCAGGCCGAAGTGCTGAAGTTCCTGCGCGATGCGCTGCATGAGATAGCGCCGACCGGCTACAACGTCGACTATTCGGGTCAGTCACGCCAATTCGTTCGCGGTTCCAGCGGCTTCCTGGCAACGATGATATTCGCTCTCGTCATCGTGTACCTGGCGCTGGCGGCGCAGTTCGAGAGCTTCCGCGACCCGGCGGTGATCCTCGTCTCGGTGCCGATGGCGCTCTTCGGCGCGCTGCTGTTCATCAACATGGGCGCCGCGACCCTGAACATCTACACGCAGGTGGGGCTGGTCACGCTGCTTGGCCTGATCAGCAAACATGGCATCCTGATCGTGCAGTTCGCGAACGAGCTGCAGCGCGAGGGGCGTAGCAAGCTCGAGGCCATTGAAGAGGCGGCCGCTGTGCGCTTGCGTCCCATTCTCATGACGACCGCTGCCATGGTGTTGGGAGTTCTGCCGCTCGTCATCGCTTCGGGAGCCGGCGCGGCGGGACGGCGCGCGATGGGTATCGTGTTGTTCACGGGGTTGTCGATCGGCACATTGTTCACACTGTTCATCGTGCCGGCCGTTTACATCCTGCTCGGCGCAGACCACCGGGAAGAAGCCAAGGCCCGGGATGAGGCGCGATCAGGCCGGGGCACGCTCAGCGACGTACCCGGCTAACCGAAGCTTGTCGAACCGGGGGGGCCGCTCTGGCCCCCCCTTACTTCATCACCGGCATCGTGAATTCGGCATCGCGTGGTGTAGTGGGCCAGCGCTGCGTCACGCATTTCATCCGCGTGTAGAAGCGAACACCCTCCATTCCGTAGATATGGTGATCGCCGAACAGCGAGCTGCGCCAGCCGCCAAAGCTGTAGAACGCCATCGGCACCGGAATGGGGATGTTGACGCCAACCATTCCGACTTCGATTGCCGCAGCGAAACTTCGCGCGGCGTCGCCGTTGCGGGTAAATACTGCCGTGCCGTTCGCATAGGCGTGTGAGTTGATCAGCCGGATCGCAGCGTCTTCGCTGGGCACGCGGACAATGGCCAGCACGGGCCCGAAGATCTCCTCACGATAGATTCTCATATCCGGGCGCACGCGATCGAAGAGGGTTCCGCCGAGGAAGAAGCCGGTATGGCCGCCGCGGACCTCGCAACTGCGGCCGTCTACGACAACGGACGCGCCCTCGGACACGCCAGTGTCGATGTAACCTCGAACCTTCTCGAGGTGTTCGCGAGTAACCAACGGACCCATTTCAGTTGACTCATCGTCCGAGGCGCCGATCCGCAGAGCCTTGATACGCGGTGAAAGCTTTGCAACCAGCCGGTCCGCAACCTCGTCGCCCACGGCGACCGCCACAGAAATGGCCATGCAGCGCTCGCCCGCGGAGCCGAATGCCGCGCCCAACAACGCTTCTGTTGCCTGCTCGAGGTCGGCATCGGGCATCACAACGAGGTGATTCTTCGCGCCACCCAGCGCCTGCACACGCTTCCCGTTGGCTGTGCCTTCGAGATAGATATGCCGCGCGACCGGCGTCGAGCCGACGAAGCTCACAGCCGCAACATCGGTATGCCGGAGCAAAGCGTCTACCGCCGTCTTATCACCGTGGATGACGTTGAATACGCCGTCCGGCAAACCAGCTTGTTTCAACAGCTCGGCGAGTCGGACAGCGGTCGAAGGATCGCGCTCCGAGGGCTTCAGGATGAACGTGTTGCCGGTTGCAATGGCGATCGGAAACATCCACATCGGTACCATCGCCGGGAAGTTGAAAGGCGTGATGCCGGCCACCACACCCAGCGGCTGGCGGACGCTGTAAGCATCTACTCCGGTACCGACATTTTCGCTGAATTCGCCCTTCAACAGATGAGGAATTCCGCATGCGAACTCGACAACTTCCAGGCCGCGTGCGATTTCGCCGTGCGCGTCACTGACCGTCTTGCCATGCTCACGTGCGATCAGGCGTGCCAGCTCATCGGCAGCACCCTCCACGAGCTCTTTGAACCGGAACAGGACACGAGCGCGGCGGGGAGAGGGAGTTGCTGCCCAGCTGCGGTAGGCATCTCGCGCCGCAGCAACGGCCGCATTCACCTGCTCGTCGGAGGCGAAGGGCACACGGGCCGCAATTGCGCCGGTTGTTGGATTGAATACGTTGCCGGCGCGCGTTTGACCGCCGGGCAACGGCCTTCCGCCAATCCAATGCGACACCATTGGCAAGGTAGAGGTGGAGGGCAACTCGGTCGGATTGAGCATGAGCGATTCTCCGTGCGCGGCAAGTGCTCTACTATGCGTCTGGAGCAGGCGGGCCCCAAGCCACAGTGGTGCGATAGTGGTGAAAACTGTATCGGTGCCCGCAGCGCTACGGATGGGGGGCACATGCCGGCCCCGCGCGCAAAGTGAGCGGGGAAGGCTATGCCCAGGCAATTAAAGCCTTGACAACTACAGCCTAGGCAACTATATTGTGAGCCATGGGTGACATCTACGACGCCGGGACCTACGAGCCTCGCAAGGGGATCGGCCATCTCATGCATCGCGTCCGCACGGAAATGCTGGCGGCGGTGGATCGGGAGCTGGCGGCCGACGAGCAACTCGGGCCAATGGAGGTCACCTCGGCCCAGTTCATCATTATCGCAACCCTGAGTATGGGCGTGGCGAAATCCGCCTCCGACCTGTGCAAGGGGATGTCTTACGACGCCGGCGCAATGACACGGATGATCGATCGCCTGGAAGAAAAGGGGCTGCTCAGCCGCAGCCGCGACCCCGGCGACCGGCGTTTGGTGAACCTCGAGCTCACTGAAAAGGGCAGCGCGTCCCTGCCTCGAATGCGGGATGTCTCGATGCGGGTTTTGAACCGATTCTTACAGGGGTTCACAAAGGCGGAAGCCCGTCAGCTGGAAGCGTATCTGATGCGGATGTTGGAGAACGCGCCGCGGGGAGCTTGAGTTTTTTTAAGTAATTAGTTGCCTAGGCATCTGTAGCCCGGGCAGGAAGACGGTCATGAAGAAGACACTGTCCGGATGGTGGTTGCGAGGTCTCGCTGCCGTGCGTGAGTTGGGACCGTATGCCGCGGTTGAGCTGTTGTTGCCGGGCGGATCGGTCATCGCTCTGGCGATGTGGTTGTACCGCCGGTCGAAGCGGCTGGCCGTGCAGCCATGAGCGGCCGGTGCAGCATGCGCGGTTCAAACAACACCTGCGCAAGCAAAGTGTATCCGGCGGCGGTGCTTGCCGTGGCGGTGGTGCTGTCAGCTTGCGCGAGCACTCACGGTCTCGCGCCGCAGTCTTCCATCACCAAGCCAGACGCTCTGCAGACCTCTGCGACGCTGGCCAATACCTCGGTCAGCACCGATGCGTGGCCGCAGTCCCAATGGTGGACGCAATTTCAAGATCCGCAGTTGGACCAACTGATCGCGGAAGGGCTCGCCGGGAGCCCGACTATGCGAGTGGCCGAAGCGCGCACCCGTGCGGCGCTGGCGCAGGCTCGAGGGGCGCAGGCGACGACGCGTCCGCAGCTGGATGCCAAGGGAAGCGCCACCCGGGAGAGATTCCCCGAGCACTCGTTGATCCCACCGCCCTATGGCGGCAGTTGGGACACGTTCAGCGACCTGCAGGCGACCCTCAACTGGGAAGTGGACTTCTGGGGTAAGAACCGCGCTGCTTACCAGCAAGCCCTCGGGGAAGCGCGTGCCGCGGAGTTGGATAGCCGCGCGGCGCGGCTCACCTTGTCCGCAAACATTGCGCACGCCTATGTACAGCTGGAGCGCGCTTACCTGCAGCTCGATGTTGCGCAGGCGACCCTCAAGCAGCGCGAGCAGATTTTCAAATTGACCCAGGACCGGAACGCGGCCGGTGTTGATTCGAAGCTCGAGCTGCGGCAGGCCGAGTCGGCACTCCCCGCGGCCCGCGAGCAGATCGCGCAGCTACAGGAAGCGATCGAGCTCGCGCGGAACCAACTCGCTGCCCTGGTGGGGAAGGGACCCGACCGCGGTCAGGCCATCTGGCGCCCGGCTGCCAACGCGCTCACTGCGGTTGGCATTCCGAGCACCGTGCCCTCTGAGCTGCTGGGCCGCCGCCCGGACATCCTGGCCCAGCGCTGGCGGGTTGAAGCCGCGCAGCACGGCATAGAGAGCGCGAAGGCGCAGTTTTACCCGAACGTGAATCTGAGCGCTTTCGTGGGTTTCCAGACCCTCGGAGCCGGGAGCCTGATCACGGCCGGCAACCGGGAAATCGGTGCGGGACCCGCGATCACTCTGCCCCTCTTCGATGGCGGCAGGCGGCGCGGAAACCTGGCAGCACGTGATTCCGAGTACGACATCGCAGTCGAGCAGTACAACCAGGCAGTGGCCGATGGGTTGCGGGAGGTCGTAGATCAGCTGGCTTCGTTCCGCAGTGTCGATGAGCAGCGGACCCAGCAGCGCGAGGGTCTTGCCACCGCACAGGATGCTTATGACCTTGCGACGCTCCGTTACCGCGAGGGTGTGGGCAACTACCTGCAGGTATTGACGACGGAAACACAACTTCTCACACAGCGCAGCCTGGAGGCAGACCTGCGGGCGCGCTCGCTCGATTTGTCCATCAATCTGGCCCGCGCTCTGGGCGGGGGTAACACATGAACACTCAGACTCCTTCCGGTAACAGCCGCCGATGGCTATGGCTTTCGATCGTGGGGGGCGGGTTCCTCCTGATGGGCGCGGCATACACACTGTACTGGAGTACCGTGCTGCGCTACAGGCAGTCCACGGATGACGCTTATGTCAACGGCAATGTGGTGCAGATCACTCCACAGATTTCCGGGACGGTAGTCTCGATAGGTGCCGACGACACGCAGTTCGTGAAGGCAGGCCAGACGCTGGTACAGCTCGATCGAGCTGACGCGAAGGTCGCCCTGGATCAGTCGGAGGCGCAGCTTGCCAAAACCGTTCGCGAGGTCCGCAATCTGTTTGCAACGTCGGCACAACTTCGGGCCGCGGTCGAGATGCGCCAGAGCGATCTGGCCATGGCGCAGAAGGACCTTGAGCGGCGCGAGCGGCTCGGCAACTCGGGTGCAATCTCAACCGAGGAGTTGCAGCACGCACGGGATGCAGTGAGGAACGCTCAGGCGGCTCTCATGTCGGCGCAACAACAACTCGCCGGCAACCAGGCTCGCGTCGATGGCACGACGCTCGACAATCACCCAGATGTGCGAAACGCGTCAGCGGCAGTGCGCAACGCCTACCTTGGATACAGCCGGACCGTTCTGCCCGCCCCGGTATCGGGCTTTGTTGCGCGTCGGGCTGTGCAGCTCGGTCAGCGGGTTGGCCCTGGTGCGGCCCTGATGTCGGTTGTGCCGCTCGACCAAGTGTGGGTGGATGCGAACTTTAAGGAGCCGCAGCTCGCCGGCATGCGGGTCGGACAGCCTGTGACGCTGACTGCCGATCTGTACGGCGGCAGCTTCCGTTATCATGGCAAGGTAGCCGGATTCGGCGCCGGCACGGGCTCAGCCTTTGCGTTGCTTCCCGCCCAGAATGCCACCGGCAACTGGATCAAGATCGTGCAGCGGGTGCCGGTGCGCATTGCGCTCGATGCGCATGAATTAGCGGAGCATCCATTGCAGATCGGCCTGTCAATGAAGGCAGAGGTGTCCGTGCGCGACGGTAGTGGCGCGCGGCTGCCCGAGCTGGCTCACAACGCGCCGGCTTATGCCACCGATGTGTTCCACTCGGTCGATGAAGCCGCGGATGCGCGGGTGCAGGAAATCATTGCGACCAACGACTCGGCGGATGGCGCCGGGACGGGAAAATTGGCGAGCCTGCGGTAAACGCTGACAGGGACAGGATCATGGCCGACAACAATGCACCAACACCGCCAGCGACGCCGCCCGCGCAGCAGCCGCTGACCGGCAGCGCACTGACACTCGGCACCATCGCGCTCTCGCTCGCCACGTTCATGAACGTGCTCGACACGTCCATAGCGAATGTGTCGATACCGGCAATCTCCGGCGACCTGGGTGTCTCACCCGATCAGGGCACCTGGGTAATCACGTCGTTTGGGGTCGCGAACGCGATCTCTCTGCCGCTGACGGGGTGGCTCACCCGGACCTTCGGCCAAGTGAAGCTGTTCATGTGGTCGGTCACCCTGTTCACGATTGCGTCTTTCCTCTGCGCGTTGGCGCCATCGCTGAACATGCTCATCCTGTTCCGCGTGCTGCAGGGGGCGGTTGCAGGTCCAATGATGCCGCTGTCGCAGGCACTTCTGCTGTCCAGCTATCCGAAGGCAAAGGCGGGTGCGGCCCTGGGAATGTGGTCGATAACAACGTTGGTGGCCCCGGTCGTCGGGCCGGTGTTGGGAGGGTGGATTACCGACAACATCTCCTGGCCGTGGATTTTCTACATCAACATCCCCGTCGGCATCTTTTCGGGACTTGCAACGTGGTTCATTTACAAGCGCCGGGAGACGCCCACGACGAGCCTTCCCATCGACAAGGTGGGTGTGTTTCTGCTCGTGCTCTGGGTCGGCGCCTTGCAGGTCATGCTGGACAAGGGCAAGGACCTCGACTGGTTCAACTCCGGCCAGATCGTCACGCTGGCGGTGGTGGCGGTGGTGGGATTCACGATATTCCTGGTCTGGGAGCTCACGGAGAAGCATCCCGTCGTGGATCTCGCGCTGTTCGGGCGCCGCAACTTCCTGGTCAGCAGCGTGGCGATGTTGCTCTCCTACGGCTTGTTCTTCGGGAATGTCGTGCTGCTGCCGCTATGGCTGCAGCAGTACATGGGTTACACGGCGACGCTGGCCGGGCTGGTGCTGGCGCCCGTTGGGCTGTTTGCGATCTTTCTGACACCTGTGGTGGCGCGCTTCACTGACAAGGTGGATCCGCGCATTTTCGTCACCGTGTCGTTTGCGATCTTCGCGCTCGTGTTGTTCATGCGGCAGCATTTCAACACCAACGCCACCATAGGAACGCTCCTCATTCCGACGCTCGTGCAGGGTGTGGCGATGTCGTTCTTCTTCATTCCCCTGATCTCGATGGCACTGTCAGGTTTGGCGCCCGAGAGGATTCCGGCGGCCTCCGGCTTGTTCAATTTCGCGCGGATCACGGCCGGATCTTTCGGTACGTCCATCACGACAACTTTGTGGGACAGGCGCGCTACGCTGCACCACGCCCAGCTGGTCGAGCACATGTCGGGCTCGGATCCGGCCTCGTCACAGGCTCTGGCGACGCTGCAGGCGGGTGGGCTGGGACAACAGCAGAGCTACGGAGTGTTGAATCGCCTGGTTGACCAACAGGCCTTCATGCTGTCGGCCGATGACATCTTTTATGTCTCCGGCATGCTGTTTCTGGCGCTGATCGTCGTGATCTGGCTGGCGCACCCGGAGAAAAGAGGCGCCGCTGCCGGGGCAGCCAGCAGCGGCGCGCATTAGAAGGCGTGCCCGGGTACGCGCCCCGCACTAGGCATGCCCGGCTACGCGCCCCGCTGGAACTGCTGCTCTTCGGTACTGCCGCCCAGGGCGGTGATCGAGGAGTTGCCACCCGTGACTGTCTGGGTGACATCGTCGAAGTAGCCGGCGCCGACTTCCCGCTGGTGCTTGGTGGCGGTGTAGCCATTGCCCTCGGCCGCAAACTCAGCCTGTTGCAGAGCGACATAGGCCGTCATCTGCTGCGCCTTGTAGCCGCGCGCGAGCTCGAACATGGAGTAGTTGAGCGCGTGGAAGCCGGCGAGGGTGATGAACTGGAACTTGTAGCCCATCGCTCCCAGCTCGCGCTGGAATTTGGCAATGGTGGTGTCATCCAGCTTGCGCTTCCAGTTGAACGACGGCGAGCAGTTGTAGGCCAGCAGCTTGCCGGGAAACTTCTTGTGAATGCCGTCGGCAAAGTGCTTCGCTTCCTCGAGGTCGGGCTTGCCGGTCTCGCACCACAACAGGTCGGCATACGGGGCATAAGCGAGCCCGCGCGCAATCGCCTGCTCGATACCTGCCTTCACCGGGAAGAAGCCCTCCGAGGTCCGGCCCTTGGCCGTGTCGATGAACGGGCGGTCCCGCTCGTCGACATCTGCGGTCAACAGGTTGGCTGACTCGGCGTCGGTTCGCGCCAGCAGTACGGTTGGCACGTTGGAGACGTCAGCCGCAAGGCGGGCGGCCGCCAGCTTGTTGATGGCATCCTGCGTGGGAACGAGCACCTTGCCGCCCATGTGCCCGCACTTCTTGGCGGACGAGAGCTGGTCCTCGAAGTGAACTCCGGCAGCCCCGGCGTCAATCATCTGCTTCATCAGCTCGAACGCGTTCAGCACGCCGCCAAAGCCCGCCTCGGCGTCCGCTACGATGGGCTTGAACCAGTCGATCGAATCGTTGCCTTCAGCGTGATGCAGCTCGTCGGCGCGTTTCAAGGTCGCGTTGATTCTGCGTACGACCGCGGGAACCGAGTCTGCCGGATACAGCGATTGGTCCGGATACATCTCCCCGGCGAGGTTGGCGTCACCCGCTACCTGCCAGCCGGAGAGGTAAATCGCATCCAGCCCGGCCTTGACCTGCTGCATGGCCTGGTTGCCGGTGAGGGCGCCGAGAGAATTTACGAAAGGCTTCTCATTGACATAGCGCCACAGCTTCTCGGACGTCAGCCGCGCAATCGAATGTTCCACAGCGATCGTACCCCGCAGCCGTACGACATCCTCCGCGCTGTAGGGCCGCTCGATGCCGCGCCAACGCGGGCTCTCGCGCCACTGGCGGCGCAGTTCTTCGGCTGTAGGCAGTTGCGGTCGCAAGGTCATTGTCTCGGTCTCCATCAGCTCAGGTGCTCGTAGGCGGGCAGTGTCAGGAATTCGTCGAACGTGTCCTGCTTGATCATCTCGGCGAACAGGCGCGCGGCAGTGGGGAATACCCCGCCGGCAAGCCGGGCGGAGCCCACTTCGCGGTGAATACGGTCCAACTCGTCTGTGAGAAGCCGATCGAACCGGCCCTCGGTAACGAGCCGGCCATCGTTGGTGCGCGCTCCATGGCGAATCCACTGCCATAGCTGCGCACGGCAGATCTCGGCAGTTGCGGCGTCTTCCATCAGGTTATACAGAGGCACGCAGCCGTTGCCGCGCAACCATGATTCGATGTACTGCACACCGACGCAAATACAACCTCGCAGGCCCGCTTCAGTAATTTCACCGTCAGGGACCCGTAAGAGATCGGCGGGAGTGACATTGACTTCGGCGCGCCTCACATGAAGCTGGTCGAGCCCCGTCATTACGGAATTGAAGGCTTCCAGTGCCGTCTGCGCCAGCCCTGGATGCGCGATCCAGGTACCGTCATGCCCGGCATTCGCCTCGCGCAGCTTGTCTGACCGCACACGCGCCATGGCAATATCGTTCGCGCTCGCGTCGTTGCGGATCGGAATGTGCGCTGCCATGCCGCCTATGGCATAGGCGCCGCGCCGATGACACGTCTGGATCAGCAGATCGACATATGACTTCAGGAAGTGCCGGTCCATCGTCACGACGGCGCGGTCGGGCAACAGGAAGTCCGGGCGATTACGGAATTTCTTGATGAAACTGAAAATGTAGTCCCAGCGGCCGCAGTTGAGCCCGGCGCAATGCTCGCGCAGCTCGAACAGGATGGCGTCCATCTCGAACGCCGCGAGCACCGTCTCGATGAGCACCGTGGCCTTGATCGTGCCCCGCTTCATGCCCAACGCATCTTGCGTTGCGACAAATACGTCGTTCCACAACCGGGCCTCGAGATGACTCTCCAGCTTCGGCAGGTAAAAGTAAGGACCCGTGCCGCGGCGCGCCAGCGCCTCGTGGTTGTTGGCCATGAACAGGGCGAAATCGAACAGCGCGGCCGAAACTTCCTCGCCGCCGATGCGCACGTGCTTTTCCTGCAGATGCCAGCCGCGCGGCCGCACAATCAGGGTGGCGGAGCGCTCAGCCAGGCGATAAACCCGGCCATTCTCCGGATCCGAAAAGGCGATCGTGCCGCGGATGGCGTCGCGCAGATTGACCTGCCCGCGCACGATGTTGCCCCACGTTGGGGAGCACGAGTCCTCGAAATCCGCCATGAAACAGCCCACGGGCGAGTTCAGGGCGTTGATGATCATCTTGCGGTCAACCGGGCCTGTGATTTCAACACGCCGGTCGCGCAGGTCAGCTGGTATCGGCCCAACAGTCCAGTCTCCTGGGGCCTTCTCCACGGCTGCCAGAGGCGGGTGAGCGTGCACGAAGTCGGGGAGGGCGCCCGCATCCAGCTCGGCCTGGCGGTGCGCTCGGGCAGCGAGCAACTCGAGGCGGCGGGCATTGAAACGGCGGTGCAGGCTGGCGAGCAGTTGCATTGACAGCGGTGTCAGAACCTCTTCCGACCGCTCCACCCAGGGACCCGAAATCTCGATCTTCGGTCCCGCCTGCTCCCGCGAATAACCGGCGCTGTCGGGTTCGGCATTCATGGCGGGCAGCATAAGCGCGAATCCGAAGGAATTTGACGACAGAAACTTCACACTGTTAATTTCACACCAGTTTTCACCGGACCGACTGCCATGCCCACGCTTCTTCGGAAAGGCCATTTTCTCGGCGCAAAGCTGCGTTCCATTCGTAAGCGCAACGGTTTGACGCTCGAAGAGCTGTCCACGCGCTGCATCCAGCGCGATGTGGGCAATGCTCCTTCGGTGTCCTACCTGAGCATGATCGAGAGCGGTAAACGGGCCCCTTCGCAGGACCTGCTCGAGTTGCTCGCGGCGGTTTTCCAGCGCGATCCGGGTTGGTTTCTCGATGAGAGCGCCGATATCGAGCTGTCGCTGCCGGCGGCTCCTCCCGGGGGAGCCACGCGTATTCCGCTCGAGCCCGCATTCCTGTTCTCCAAGAACGTCCTGCAGGCAGCCATTCCGGAGCTGTTGGCGCAGACCGGCACGACCGGGCGGCAGTTCGCGCACCTGTTGATCCGCTCGCACCAGGAGATGTCGCGCAACGATTTTCCCGACCTCGAGCGGGCGGCCGACAGCGTCGGCGAGCGGCAATTCCCACTCTCGGTCGAGGATTTGTTACAGCTGTGCAAGCGCCATGGGTTGGAGATCCGCTGGTTCGAGCGTAAGCCGGTACTCGTCAGGGACAAAGACCGGGATGTGCGCAGCATGGTGCGCTCGTTTTTCGAGCCACCCGGCATCGTCTATGCCAACCGCGCGCTGCAGTCCGATCCGGCGCGGTTGAAATTTGATCTTGCGGCGCACATCGCCCACAAAGTCCTTCACGGCGGCGATGGGCTCAAGTCGGCGCACGCCACTGGCGGCGAGATGGGTGGCAGCCCTGAGGGCGGCTCCAGCGCGGCGGGAATGGATGCACAGGACGTGTTGCACGCCTGGCGTGATTTTGAATGTAGCTTCTTCGCCGGCTCGCTACTCGCGCCGCGGGCGCCGTTTCGACGATTTCTAACCCGCGAGCGCTACCGCGTCGAATCCGGCGTGAAACTCGAGCTGACACCCGCGGTCATCATGCGCCGCATGACCAAGGTGTCACCGTATCCGTATTGGCATTTCTTCGACGCATATCCACCGGGATATTTGCGGGCGGTTTACCGCGGCAATGGCATTCCCTTGCCCTGGGGGAATCTGGCACAGGTGAGCGATCCCTGCCCCAACTGGGCCGTGTTCCGAATGATCGAGGGCCACCGCGGCGAGTTTGGATCGCAGATCTCGGTGCTGCGCGATGGCGAGCGGTCACTTCTGTACTGTTGCAACTCCCTGCGCGTCCGCGACATGGCCGGAAATCCGCACGTGCTCTCGGTCGGCGTGGATCTCGCGCCGGCCCTCGACTCGAATGGGGCCAACACCGCCGAGCTGGTGGAGTCGATCTTCAAGGAGTGCCTGCATCGGCGCGGCGAGGGCAAGATACCCAAAGCCGCAGCGCAGGTTCTCGGTGCTGTGGCGAACGTGTTGAACATCGCGTGGATTGAGGACGCTCTATCCCAACCTGCGCGCATCATCTGCCCCCGCAGCACGCGCTGCCCACGCCCCGAACGATGCGAAGGCGCACGTCCGTCACGCGCGCGGGAAATCGCGGATGTCAGAGACGAGATATTAGGACGTTAGGAAATTGTGCGGGACGTGAGGGGAGGGCGTCAGCTGCGATTCAACTCGTCGAGCGTCCTGTTGACCAGCGTGGCTGCGCTGACTTCCAACACCTCGGCCAGTTGGAAGAGCACGGTCAGTGTGGGGGTGCGCAGTCCGCGTTCCAGCAGGGATGGATAAGTGCGGTCGAATTCCGCGTCTCCGGCCAGGTCCTCCTGTGAGAGTCCCTTCTCCCGGCGCGCTTCCCGAAGCACCCGCCCGAATGCAATGGCAACCTTTTGACGTCGCATGGGCGCGATCATGAATGACTGCATAACATCGACCCACGGACACAAGTCGTCGCGTGGGTGTAAATGTTAAAACAACAGTCAAGATCGCTTGCGGATTTTTTCCGACGCCGAAACGAGGCGTCTATACCAACGTCGGATCCATAGTGCGATTACATAGAGAGTTGGTCAACGGTGTCAGAAGAACCCGTGCAATTCCAGGAAGCCCAATTTCAGGTGCTGCTGCGGATTCTGTGGAATTCCATCCGAATAGCGCAAGCCCGCCCGGACCTGCACGTACTGAATCGGCGTCAGCTCGTATACGATGCTGTAGCGCGTTTGCGCGTCATTCGACACATTCCGGTTCGGGTCCAGGTATTCATGCGTGAGCTTCAGGTTATGCCCCTGGGTAATGCGCCAATTGGCCTCCAGCAACGTGGCCAGCTCCCGTCCTGAGCCCACGGGCAGACTCTTGTCATCGATGACGTCGAACTGCCCCAGCCAGGCAACCGGTCCGGTACGTAGGCCTGCGAACAATCCGCCGGCGCTCTTGTTGCCCGCGGCCGCACTGTTGATGTTGGCAGCCAGCCCCACCCGCCAGAACGATTCGACATAGCTCAGCTGCCCACTGTACTGCTTCCCATGATCGACCTCCGGCCCGGAGGCCGTGCCATTTGTAACGGCGAGCTGGGCATCCCAGTGACCGCGCTCGACGCCGAACTCCACACCCCGGTCGGGGGCCGTCATGTTGATTCCCGTGATCTGCTGAACGAGGGCGCTCTGGTCCTGCAGCCGGAACCCGAAGGGCAGGTACATCTGTCCGGCCTTCACGTACCAGTCATGATTCGCCGACCAGTACACCCCATATGCCTCGCGATTCAGGGCCGAATCCGGGGCGACCTGCTCGTCCACATAAATGAACAGCCGCTGTGGAATCACATTTGCGCTGGCATAGACGCGGCCCTGCTCGAGATTGAAGGCGTTCGTGGAGGCGGCATGAGGCAGCTTGGTGACTTCAAAATCAGCGCGGACGTCGCCGCCAATCGACAAAAATCGGTTGATTTCCCCCGTCCACACGTCCCCACCCGTGTCGAGATGATTGGCTGCCAGCTGCGTCTGGGCGAAGACGTTGCCGAACACGGTTCGCTCGCCGCCGCCAGTGGGGTTTACGTGACACTGCCCGCACTTGAACCCGGTCTGGACCGCAAGATACGGCTCGGCGTGAGCCTCGAAGGCAAGGAGCAGCAACGGCAGCAGCAGGTAGCGCAGCATGGCCAGGTAAGAGCGGTTGGTCATTGCAGATCATCCACGGTAAACGTAAAGGAATAATCGGTACCCAGCGCCTGCGCGCTCATGTTTGCCAGGGATCCCTGCAAAGTGACGCGATAAGTGCCGTTGGTGAGTGGCGTCCGCGGGGTGATCAGGATTGCGGACGCATTGCCCGCGGGGACGGTAGTGGCGATGGCCAACGGTGCCGCCGCGGGTTGCAGCGCCTGCATTGATTGCGGTGCATCAGTTCGAACCAACGTGACGGTCGTATTGTTGAGGAGTGTAGAGTCGATATCACCGTTGAACGCCACGACGATTTGCGGTGGCACCATGCTAACGATCGAGCCGTCATCGGGGGACGTAGCCGCAACGTCGAAGTGTTGTACAGCCTTGACCGAAGCCTCGAGGCTCATGGCGGCGGCGGCCTTTGGCGCGCCATTCGTGATCCACTGCTTGATCACGTCGATAGTGGACTGCGGCAGGTAGGGCCCGCCCAAAGGCATTTGCCCGCCACTGATTCCGGCAGTGCCCTGCAGTTTGCGGATGATGTAACTGCTGGCGGGATCTCCCGGCGCCACGCGCATCACGGTGGGCTGCTCGGTGCTGGGCATGCCGACGAGCAGCGCGTAGCTGTGGTCGGCATCCAGTTGCAGCCCTTGAGGCGCACCGGCGCCGCTGTGGCACTTGGTGCAGATCGGAGTAAATACGTTGTCCTGGATCGACTTGAAGTCGGCCGTCAGGGGAGTGCTACCCCCGCCGCCGGGTGTAGTGGGATTGCCATTCGCATCCAGTCCGCTGCCGTTTCCGGCGCACCCGGCTGTTGCCGCAGCAGCTAGGGCGACTATGATCCTGTTTCTGGCCGACGACATTTCGGGTGCTCGTAAGAAGTGACACAGCCGTAGGTGCGGCTGGCCCGGTGCAAGGTTTCGTCTCTCCTCTAGTTTTTTGAACTTTGAACCTTTTCGGGAACGGTTGCGACTCACCTTCGAGCCTGAGGAAGAGCACTTGCGGGACTGCGCGTTTGATGAAATGGCCGGTACCTATGATGCGACGTTCACCGACACCCAAGTCGGCAGAGCGCTGCGCGAGATCGTCTGGTCGCGGCTGGAGCAGACCTTCCTGCCCCCGAAGCGCATTCTCGAGCTTGGATGCGGCACCGGTGAAGACGCCCTCAGGCTGGCCCGCAGCGGTGTCCAGGTAGTTGCGACTGATCCTTCCGCCGGGATGATCCAGGTCGCCCGAGCCAAGGCCGCGGCGGGAAACTGCGCGCAGCGCATCGAGTTTCGATGCCTCGGCATGCAGGAAATCCGCTCATTTGCGCCTGGCGAGATGTTCGATGGGGTGCTGTCGAATTTCGGGGCCGTCAACTGCGTACCGAACCTGCAGGCGTTGGTGGCGGACGTGGCCGGCCGGCTCAGACCCGGGGCCCCGCTGCTGTGGGTGGTCATGGGCCGCTATGCACCCTGGGAATGGCTGTGGTATCTGGTGAGGGGCCACCGGCGCAAAGCCTGGCGGCGGCTGAACCGTGGCGGTGTGGAATGGCGCGGTCTGACGATTTCGTATCCGACACCGGCGCAGATGCGAGCGCTGCTGCGGCCGTATTTCACCATTACGCGGCTCGCGCCCCTCGGAGTTGCCCTGCCGCCGAGCTACGCTGCCGCGTGGCTGGAGCGCTCGCCACGCGCACTGGCCGTGTTGGCTCGGCTGGAAAGGCTGGCGCAACGCTCGAGCGCGTTGGCATCCTTGGCGGATCATTTCATCGTCGAGGCAACTCGCCTGCCGCGCGAGTCTGGCCCGGTGAATACGCCTGAACGCGCCCACTGATGAGTACTCCCGCACAGTGCGTTCAAGCAAGCCCGCGGCTTCAGAGCCTGCCGCTGGTCACCTTGTATCTGACCGAGCGCTGCAACTCACGCTGCGTGACCTGCGACTACTGGCGGACGGGCCGGGCGGACATGAGCCTGGAAGCAGTCACGCGGTTGTTGCCCAGCCTGCAACAGCTGCGCACCCGCATGGTTCTGATTTCCGGCGGCGAGCCGTTGATCCATCCGGAGTGGGCCGAGATAGCGCAGACGCTGCGTGCCAGCGGGCTGCAGCTTTGGCTGCTGACTTCCGGGTTGTCCCTGGTCAAACACGCGCGCCGGGCCGCGCAGTTGTTCAACTCGATTACCGTTTCCCTGGACGGTACCGAGCGTGCGACCTACACGGCCATCCGGGGGCTCGATGCCTTTGATAACGTATGCGCCGGAATCCAGGCGTGCGCGGGCGCGGGTGCGCCTGTCGGAATACGGGTTACGGTACAGCGATCCAACTACGAGCAGCTCCCGCAATTCGTCACTCTTGCCCGGCAGCTCGGCGCCCGGGAGATTTCCTTCCTCGCCGTCGACGTCGCCAACCCCCACGCGTTCGGCAGGAGCGACGACTTTACCAACAACCTCGCGTTGCGCGAGGCGGATCTGCCAGTGCTGGAGGAGATTCTGCGTGCCATGGAAATTGGCTCCGCCGCTGACTTCCGCTCAGGGTTCATAGCTGAAAGCCCGCGCAAGCTACGGCAACTGCACCAGTACTTCGCCGCAGTCTGCGGGCTGGCAGCGTATCCGCCGGTGCGCTGCAACGCGCCCGAGTTTTCCGCCGTGGTGGGAGTCAAGGGAGACGTCCAACCCTGCTTCTTCATTTCGGGACCCGCGGATGCGCGGGTTACGGACGATATGGACAGTGTGTTGAACCGCGACTCCATGTTGGCGCTTCGCCAGAGCATTCGCGCGGGCCGCCGGGAAGAATGCACGCGGTGTGTCTGCTCCCTGTATCGGGATCCGAGGGACCTCGAGGGATTGCTGCTGCGATGAATGCAACAGTTAAATCAACGTTGCAGGTGTATGAGCGCTGGGCGCAGGTCTATCCTCCGCTGGCTCACAATCCACTGATGCGGGCTGAGCAGCAGGCAATGTTGGGGATGTTGCCGGATGTGGCCGGCCGCCGTGTGTTGGACCTTGCCTGCGGCAGTGGCCGGTACTCGCGCCTGCTGCTCGAAGCGAACGCCGCCCAGGTCGTTGCTCTGGACTTCTGCGTGCCCATGCTGCGTCAGGTCGCGGCTGCGGATCGTGTCTGCGCGAGCATGATGCATCTGCCATTTCAGGCGGCCGCGTTCGATGTCGTCGTCTGCGCTCTCGCCTTGGGCCATGCCACGGACGTTCGGCTGTGGATGACGGAGCTTGCGAGGGTACTTCGCCCGGGTGGCAGCCTGCTGTATTCCGATTTTCATCCACAGGCTGTGCGCGCCGGAATGACGCGCTCATTCAAGGATGAGACCGATGCAACCTGGACCGTGCCTCATCAAATCTACGAGGTGGGCTGCCAGCAGGAAGCGGCGGCCGCGGCAGGTCTGCTGATCGAGACGGTCGCAGAGTTGCGGGTGGGCGTGGAGCTGACGGAAGCCTTCAAAGGCTCGGAGCGGATCTACAGGGACTGGCAGGGCTTGCCCCTCGTGCTGGTCGTTCGGGCACGCAAATGATGCAACAGGCTTGGTCCGGCCGCGTACTGTTCGTCAATGCCGACCTCGGCAGCGGGCTCGGCTCGTTGCGCATGGCCGGCTCGCGGCTTGCGGCAAATGACGCCCCGTGCGCGGACGAGGTAGTGGTCGATCTGCAGGGCGACAGGGTGCTTCCTGGCCTGATCAATGCTCACGATCATCTGCAGCTCAACACTCTGCCGGCGTTGCCGCGGGAGAGCCGGTGGCGCAACGCACGCGAGTGGATTTCACAAGTCAACCTGCGCAGACGCAGCGATCCGGCCTTCGAAGCCTGTCTCGCCGTGGGACTGGACGAGCGGCTGCTGATTGGTGGCGTGAAAAATCTCCTGAGCGGAGTTACGACCGTCGCGCATCATGACCCGCTGTATCCTTATCTCACGGGCGATTCTTTTCCGACCCGCGTCGTCGCCCAGTACGGCTGGTCGCACTCCTTGTACATCGATGGCGAAGAGGAGGTGCGCGACTCGTATCGCTCCACGCCGCCCAGTTGGCCATGGATCGTTCATGCCGCAGAGGGGGTGGACCCTGATGCAGCGGGCGAGTTCGAACGGCTGGATGCCCTCGGTTGCGTGGGATCCAACACTCTCATCGTGCACGGCGTCGCTCTCGAGCGAGCTCAAAGCGCTCGCCTGGAACGTGCCGGAGCGGGGCTCATATGGTGCCCGGCATCGAATTTGCACTTGTTTGGCCGGACGGCGGAAGTAGCCGAGCTCGCAAGCCGCGGCCATGTAGCCTTGGGAACCGACTCGCGTTTGAGCGGGTCGCGGGATCTGTTATGCGAGCTGAGCACCGCGCGCGAAGCCACCGGGATGGACGAGGCGGACCTGGAATCGTTGGTAACGCGCAACGCAGCCGCGTTGCTGAGGTTGACTGACCGCGGAACTCTGAGCCCGGGAGCCCGCGCCGACCTGTTGGTTCTGCCCGCGGGTATGCCCTTGTCAAGGGCTACGCGCGCGGATGTTCGCCTCGTCGTGCGGGGCGGCAGGGCGCTCTATGCGGATGCAAATTACGCCTACGTCCTCGCCTCAGCGGGCCACTGGACTGCGGTTTGTGTTGATGGGAGGCCAAAGATGCTCGAAAGCGGACTGGCCGCTGCTCTGTCCGCCGCGGAAGTGGGCGAAACCGGCGTAAACATTTCCGACCTGACTTGGAGAGCCGCATGAGCGTTGCAGATGTTTCGCGGCCTCGCGGCACGCGGCTGAAGGTTGTATTGTACAACCCGCAAGCAGTCTTCTACACGATGCCCCTCGCGCTGCTTGCTATCGGCTCCCACCTGGATCCGCAGATCTACGAGGTCGTCACGATCGATGCCCGCCTCGATCCAGACGCTGAAAAGACCGTCCTCGCCCAGATCGAGGGGGCGTTGTGTATCGGCATTACCGTGCTCACGGGCGCGCCGATCTCAGATGCATTGCAGATGTCCCGCGCAGTGAAGCGCGCACGGCCTGATCTGCCGGTTGTCTGGGGAGGCTGGCATCCGTCGATGTTTGCACGTGAATGCCTGCTGGAGCCGTCAGTCGATGTCACGGTGCAGGGGCAGGGCGAAGAGACCTTCGCGGAAATCGTGCAGCGCCTGAGTGAGGGGCGCTCGCTGCGGGACTGCGCCGGATGTACCGTCCGTCTCGAGGATGGCAGCATTCAACAAAATCCGCAGCGGCCACTCGCCTCAGTCGATAAGTTCCGCGCTCACGACTACAACCTGATCCCGGTGGAGCGCTACTTCGAGCTCAAGGGAAAGCGGCAGCTCGACTACATCTCCTCCCAGGGCTGCAATTTTCGCTGTGCCTTCTGCTCCGATCCATTCGTGTACGGCCGCAAGTGGGTGGGACTCGAGCCTGAGCGCATGGCGCTGCGTTTGAAGGAGCTCTGGGACCGCTATCGATTCGACGATATCAACTTCCAGGATGAGACCTTCTTCACCAAGCGGGACCGGGTGCAGGCGCTGGCGGAGCGCATCATCGAGTCGGGTATGAAATTCAGTTGGGCGGCGACGATGCGCGCCGACCAGGGTATCCGCCTGCCCGAGGAGGTCTGGGCGAAATGCAAACGGTCGGGATTGCGCCGCCTGCTCGTGGGCGTCGAGTCGGGCTCCAACGAGATGCTCAAGCGGATTCGCAAGGACATCAAGATCGAGCAGGTTTTCAGCACGGCCGAGAAGATGGTACGGCATGGCATCGCGGGTCATTTTCCGTTCATCGTGGGATTTCCGGATGAGACCGACAGCCAGGTGCAGGCGAGCCTGGATGTCGCCAAGCGGTTGCGCGCCATGAGCCCCGATTTCCTGACACCCATTTTCTACTTCAAGCCCTATCCGGGCAGTGAGCTGGTCAACGAGGCGGTGGCGCGCGGCTTCGAGCTGCCGCGGACACTGGAGGACTGGGCGCAGTTCGACTATGTGGCCGGGATGCCCGGACCCTGGGTAACGCCTGAGAAGTTCGAGCTGATCGAGCGGTTCAAATTCTTTCACGAGCTCGCCTGGAAGCGGGACTTACCCGGCCGACGCCTGCTGCAGCAGCTGGCCCGCCTGCGTTGCAACCGCGATTACTATCGTTGGCCGGTCGAAATGCTCTTTACCCGCTGGCTCGTACCGGCGCAGAAGCTGTCATGAGCGAACGCCACGTTCTGTTGATCAATCCCACCATTACGTCGCGGCGCAGCGCCCGGTTCCCGCTGGCCGTTCTAAATCTATCGGCTTCGCTCGATGGCAAGTACACCTCGAGCATCATCGACGGCAATGTTGATCGCGATTTCGTTTCAACTGCCGTGCGGACTGTGCAGGCGGGCACGGCCGACGCGGTGGGTATCAGTGTGATGGGAGGTCCCCAACTTCCCAAAGCCATTGCAGTGTCGCAGGCGATCCGCGCCATCTCTGCGGCAACACCCATCATCTGGGGCGGGCACTTTCCAACCATATGCGCCGCGCCCAGCCTGAATTCGTCCTATGTTGACTACGCCGTGCGAGGGCAGGGAGAAGAGACCCTGGCGGAGCTCCTGGATGCGCATTTCGGCGGCGGTGGCGATGAGCACCTGGAGAAGATCGCCGGGTTGTCGTGGCGCCGCGGCGCCGACGTCGTCCACAACCGCAATCGACCCTTCTCGCCCGCGGGGCTCACGCGCAGCCTGCCTTATGAGCGCCTGGCAGAGCCGCACCGCTACTTTTCCAGAACGTACCTGGGAAATCGCACCACCGGTTACCAGGCTGCGCTGGGGTGCCGCTTTCGTTGCACGTTCTGCGGCGTCGCCGCCATGTTTCGCGGTAAGACGGCTCTGCCGGCACCCGAGCGGCTGGAGTTGAGCCTGAGCCTTCTGACGCGGCAGTTTGGCGTAGACTCGGTGCAGTTTTACGATCATAACTTTTTCGACCGCGAGGAGGACACGGAGCCACTGCTGGAAGTGCTGGCGAGGTTTGAGCTGCCATGGTGGTGCTTCGCCCGCTCGGATGCGCTGCTGAACATGTCGGAGCGGTCGTGGGCGCTGGTCAGAAAAAGCCGGCTGCGCATGGCCTATATCGGCGCCGAATCCCCGAGCGACTGGCTGCTGCATGACGTCCGCAAGGGAACGCGCATCGATCAGACGCTGCAAGCCGTGGAGAAATGCCGCAGCAACGGCGTAATTCCCGAGTTATCGTTCATGTTGGCACCGCCACAGGATCCGGAGGGTGAAACCGAAAGGACGTTCGAATTCATCCGCCACATCAAGCGAATTCATCCACAGACCGAGATCATGTTGTATGTCTATGCGCCATTGCCGCCGGCGCCGGGCAGCAGAAATCCTCCCGTCGAGCGTGCTGTCAGTCAGTTGCGCGACGGTGAGGGAGGGACGCTGGTGTTTCCAACCACCGCCGAGGGGTGGGCCGAGCAGAAGTGGTTGTCATACTGGTGCCACACGGATACTCCATGGCTCACCGAGCGGCTGCGGCAGCGAATTCGCGACTTCACGACGGTTCTCGGGTGCAGATTCCCGACCATCACCGATGTGCGCTCACCTCCCTGGGGCAAAGCGGCATTGCGGGCGCTGGCGTCGTGGCGTTATCGGTATCGGCGTTTCGGTCGGCCATGGGAGCTGGATTTCTCGAAACGGTTCGTCCGGTTGTGGGATCCGCGCGTTTCCGGCCTGTAGGTCCGTCGCGATGCGCAATGAGAGGCTTCATGTCGTGCAGATCAGCTTCTTCGTCGATCCGCAACACCGCGCGCCATCACGGCTTCTGCGGGATTGGCCAACGTTGGTCGATGTAGCGGAGGCGGCGCAGCGAGGTGGTGTACGCGTATCCGTTGTGCAGGCCTGCTCGCACTCCGAAAGATTGACGTGTAATGGGGTCGAGTATCATTTCTTTGCGGCCGATCCGGCGGCGAAGACGGTTGCCAGCACCAAAGGCCTGGATACGCTGATTCACAGCCTGGAAGCAGACGTCTTTCACGTCCACGGGCTCGGTTTTCCCGCGGACGTTGAGGTGCTGGCTGAAATGGCTCCCGACGCTCCGATTATGGTGCAGGACCACGCGGACCAGCTGCCGCGCATCTGGCGGCGCGGCGCATGGCGCCGTGCATTCGCATTGGCTTCGGGGGTCGCCTTCTGTGCACGGGAGCAGGGCGAGCCTTGGAGGGCGGCCGGCCTCATTGGCGCGGGAACTCAAATCTACGAGATTCCCGAATCGAGTAGCCGCTTCAACCCAGGTCAGCAGGCTGAAGCGCGTGCACGGACCCCTCTCACGGGTGATCCTTGCCTGTTGTGGGTTGGGCATCTGAATGCCAACAAGGACCCGTTGACCGTCCTGGACGGCGTAAGTGAGGCGGTTCGCGAGCTTCCGGGCCTGCAGCTGTGGTGCTGCTTCGGCAGCGCACCGCTAAGAGCGCAGGTGATGCGTAGAATCGAGCGAGATCCGCGGCTCACTGGACGGGTACATTTGTTGGGATCCATTCCTCACGCTGAAATTGAATCGTTTATGCGAGCGGCCGACTTCTTCGTGCAGGGCAGCCGTCGCGAGGGCAGTGGTTATGCACTGCTGGAGGCGCTCGCTTGCGGACTTCCGCCCGTGGTCACGGACATCCCATCATTCCGGTCCCTGACCGCAGACGGCTCCGTCGGTAGGCTGTGGTCATGCGGAGACGCTCGGGGATTGTCCGCGGCTCTTCTGTCGATAGCATCTCAACCGCGCGAGCCACTGCGTACGCAGGTACGGGCGCATTTTGATCGCGCCCTGTCGTTTGACGCGCTGGGTCGGGCGTTGGCCGAAACCTACCAGCGTCTCAAGCCGGGTCTGCTGCGAAGGGACCATCGCCGGCAGGCCGGCGCGCGGGCCAACCCGATCTGACCAGGACCCCCACCGTACTGCGCGATTGGCATAGCAATGACAACCCCGACCGTGTCAGTCGTTCTACCCACTTTCAACCGTTTGCCGTATCTGCGCGCTGCCGTCGATTCCGTATTCGCCCAGTCATTTCAGGATTGGGAGTTGATTATCGCAGACGATGGCTCGGATGCCGAGACACGCGCGTATCTGCAAACAGTCGCAGGGATGCCCCGAGTCAAATTGCTGTGTCTGCCTCACACGGGAAATCCGCCCGCGGTGCGCAACGCCGCGTTGCGCGAAGCGCACGCGGAGTACGTTGCTTTCCTCGACTCGGACGACATCTGGCTGCCCCGGAAATTGGAGTCGCAGCTCGCATCGCTGCGATGTCGGCCGACACGCAAGTGGAGTTATACCCGGTGTGTCATGGTGGATGGCTCGTGTAATCCGCTCACTGCAGCACGTGCCATGAGATACCCAGCGACCGATGGCTGGATACTGGATCAACTGTTGAGGGGTGAAGCGACCGTCGTACAGTCGAGCGTCCTGGCATCGCGTGAGTTGATCACGAGTATCGGGGGATATCCCGAGGACCTACCGATCTGTGGAGATTACGAGCTGTATGTACAGCTCGCACTGCGAAGCGAGATCGATCTCGTGGACGAGCCTTTCGTGCTCGTTCGCCGCCATGCCCAGCACTATTGCGATGACATCACCGCATTACATGAGTTGCGACGATTTCTCGAGAAAGTGCGCAGTTCAGGCATCGCCCCGCATATGGATTCCGTCCTCCGTACCCGCCGGGCGGTGCTGTCTGCGGGGCTTGCAAGAGGCTACGCAGCTTCCGGGGATCGCATGCGCGCTCTGGGCACTCTGCTGTCGAGCGCACGATACTCATGGAATTACCGGGACTGGTGGTACGGCGCAATGGCGGCCACCGCGCGCGCATTCGGCCCGGCGTGGCTGGGCACGGCGGTCCGCAGATATCGAAGTGCCCAGCACGATCGATCTGAGCAAATGAGCAATCGGTGACGATTTTGCCCGCAGTGTGGCGCCTTCTGGATCGGCGGCAGCGCCGGCAACTGGTCGTATTGCAACTGCTGTCCGTGCTGATGGCGCTTTCAACGGTTGGCGGTATTGCAGCCGTGCTGCCATTCTTCACCGTGCTCGCAGATCCCAACGCGGTTGAGCGTAACGCGGCGTTGCACTTTTTCTATCAACAGTTGCATTTTGGAAGCGAGCGCAGCTTCGTGGTTGCGCTCGGTATTGCGCTCGCAGTCATCGTTGCGCTCGCCAATGCCGTCAATCTGGCGGGTACGCTCCTGATGAATCGCTTCGCCTTCCAGGTGGGTGAGACGTTCCACACCGCCTTGTTCGCTGAATACCTGAATCGCAACTTCGCCTTTCACGCGCTGACTCACAGTGCCTCGCTCGAGAGCAAAATACTTCATGAGACCAGCAGGGTCACGGCCGGCCTGCTGCAGAGCGGCCTCATCCTGATCACCAACCTGGTAACTGTCGCCTGCATCGCAGGGTCGATCGTGCTTGTCGACCCGCTCGTTGCCGTTTCTGCCATTGTCGGGTTGGGTGCAAGCTACGTCGCAATATACTTCATGGCCCGCGGGAAGCTGCTGCGAAACGGGCGGGCGGAAAGCCGTCATTACGCCGAGCGGACCAAGGTTGTCGGCGAGAGCTTTGGGGCGATCAAGGAAATCATCCTGCTGCAGGCGCAGCCCTTTTTCGTCGCTAAGTTTGCGCGGTGTTGCAGAGCGATCGCCACGACGATAGTCAGTACCCTGGCGATCTCGCAAACTCCGCGGCAGGTCCTGGAATGCGCGACTGTCTGCACGCTGGTGGCCGTCGCGTTGCACTCGAGCAGTCGCGGTGCGGAGGCGGGTCCCTGGATCGCGCATCTCACCTTTGTTGGGTTCGCCGCATATCGACTCTTGCCAGCTTTGCAGCAGGCCTTTGCTGCGATCGTCAGAATTCGCGCGGACCGGCCGGCGTTCGAGAGCATTGCCGACGATCTGCACCGGGCCCGCTCGAGCAAACGTAAGGTCGGTGTCGCCAGCGGCGATCTGTCTTGGCGCGGCAGACCTCATCAGGAAATTCGCCTGGAAGGAGTTTCGTATCGTTACGTTCCCGAAGGCCCCGCCGCGATCTCGAACCTGAGCCTACGCATTCCCGCGGGCGCCGTGATCGGCTTCATCGGTGCGAACGGTTCCGGCAAAACCACGCTGTTGGACCTTTTGGCGGGTCTTCTCGTCCCAGAGTCTGGACACCTGGAGGTCGACGGAATCGTCGTCGATGACGCAAACCGCAGTGCGTGGCAGGCGACGATTGCTCAAGTTCCTCAGGACATCTTCCTGTTGGATGCCACGGTGCTCGAGAACATTGCTTTTGGGGTTTCGGCCGAGCAAATCGATCTGGAGCGTGTGCGAACCGCGGTGGGGCTCGCGCGACTCGACGAATGCGTCGCAGCTCTGCCCAAAGGCTACTATGAAACGTTGGGTGAACGAGGTGCCCGCCTCAGCGGCGGGCAGCGGCAACGTCTGGGGATTGCGCGGGCGCTCTATCGCGACGCATCTGTATTGATCATGGACGAGGCGACGAGTGCACTGGACGCGGTCACCGAGCACGACATAGCCGACGCACTCGTCGGTCTGCGCCGAAATAGGACGATCCTGGTGATCGCACATCGGGTCAGCACGCTGCGGCACTGTGACCTGATCATCGAGCTCAAGAGCGGCAGGATATTTCGCAGCGGAACATACGACGATCTCGTGGCGCCGCACGATGCACGCGCCGCAAATCCGGCCTTCTAGTCAGCCCGTCAGGAGGCTGGCGGAAATGGGCGTCCGTGGCTGCGTCTGAAGTGTTGGTAGATTCCACTGGTGTGAAAGAATTGCGCGGCGTCCGCGGCTGGATGCTCGGATGCAATTCGCGTGACGAAGAACGTGTGGGACCCTATGGTGTCGAAGTCCAGAATCTCGAGTTCGCGTATCCGCAACGCCTGTTGCGGGCACGGCAGCGAAAACATTCCGGACCGCTGGATCTTGAGCGGCAGACGCTCCCAATCAACCTTCACGTTCTTGTGATGAGCACCCAGTTGATAGGCGATGGCGTAATCCCGGGCGGGGACGTCTGACAGGGCCACCCGCCGCGCACTCTTCATCGTTGGTACCGACTGGCTGGTGCTACGGAGCGCGAGAGTGAAGTGATCCGCTGAAATGGAACCGATCAGATCCATCGGAAACAGATTGCTGTGGTGGCCGTCGTCCACCGAAACGAGCACCACGGGCCGCGGGCAGATGTAGAAGATCATCTGCTGTTGCACGGCCTCGGGCGGCATGAAGAAATTGTTTGGATCAATGTTTTTGCGCATGGCGCGATTCTGCAGCCACCGGTTCCAGGGGCGATAGGGCCAGCGGACGCAACGCTGTGTGCCGTGCCGGATTTCGAACAGCCCGATGTTGGCCCCGAACGTGTCCCAGGTGCGGACATGGCGCAGGCCAAGCGTGCCCACCGTGCGCCGGGATTCGAGATCCACGAAATGCAGCTGCGGCTCGGAGTCAACCGCGATTGCCGACTTGATGGGCTCGTCGAGACCCACGGCGAGGGTCAACGGTCTGAGGGCCGCGACGACGGCGGCGCGTGTAACGTCGAACCCGCCACCGGAAGCTGACATCCGGACCTGAACAGCTTCCTGCGGCTGATGCAGTGCAACGGGCGACCACTGCGGTAACGCTCGTATCCGCTTCTTCAATGCTTCCGGCAACCATATCTTCATTTACGTTGCCTCCTCGCGCTTGCGAAACAGAAGGAACATATAACGGCAGGTGGTGACGTGCAGCCATGCGTGGCGGCCACGACTCGCATCGACACCCTGCGCGTCGCGGTTCGGTGATGATAGGAGTCCGGCAAATATGCGCTCGAGAGTGAAGTAGGGCAGGCTCTGCCCCGCGAAATCGGCGAGGCGTCGTCGTACGATAGGGCCTCGGGCACCCGCCAACGAGAAACGCCCCTCGTGCCACAGGCGCGCCGCGTTCCGCCACCACCACGTGTATTTCATGTCGCCGATGAAATAGGGACTGAGGACGCTCGCCAGGACTTTACCGTCCGGCTCCGTAAGAGCGTGAAATTTGGCAAATAAGGGCCGTAGGTCCTCGATCAGATTGAGGGGCGCAAAGTTCGACGTGACGAGCTCCACTCGGCCACCCGGGAGTACGGTTTTGCGGGCTAGGAAGTCCTGGTAGGTTCCTGCGTCGAGAGTGACTTGGCCTTCCTGCATGAGCTCCCGGCAATGAAGGCAGAAGTACTCGCGCATTTCGGGGTCGACGTCGTAGGCCGCGACGGTAAAGCCGCGTTCAGCATAAAATCGTGCATCGAGGCCAGGGCCCGCGCCGAAGTCGAAGAGCGAAGCGCCCGGCTTTGCAATCCGCAGAACGAGATTCTGAAAGGCAGCGCGGGCGCGCAGATCCGACGCCGAGCCCGTGATCGCTTCGACATAGCCGGCACCCGTGTGGCTGCGGCTCATTGGCGATTCACCTGGAACAGCGTCGTCTGCATGCCAACCGATCTGGCCTGCGATCTGAATTTGCGCCGCAGAACCAAATTCAGCGGCTCCTCATAGAAAACGAACAGCAACAGGGCGATGGTCCAGCTGATGAGGAACGTAAGCACTACGACCGCAGATCTGTAGCCGCCCATGTAAGACAGCAGGGGAACGCCGATGTAGTCGATGCTCAGCATGTGCAGCACATAAAAGGAATACGAGCTGCGGCCCAGCAGCCCGAAAACATTGTGCGACAACAGCCGCGACAGAATGGTGTTTTCGCGGATCAATCCCCAATACAACAGGACGATGGGAAGGGGGATCAGAAAATTATTGATCAGCACGATCGTCAGGCCAAAATATCTCGCAGGCGGGTGCCGATACACGGCAAGCATGGCGAGCAGTAGCACTATCACGCCTGCCAGGCCCGTCAGTGTAAATTTCACTCCCGGCGCTTGGATGGGTCCGGACTTTTCAACCTTCATCACGGCCAGCGCCAGGTACACGCCCGCAAAGAATTCCACGAAATGGCCAAAGAATGTGCTCGACAGGACAAACATCGGCGTGTGCAAAAACACGATGCCCAGTTTCGAAATGCCAAGGGCTGCGAGCAGCAAGAGGCTCGCCAGTGCGAACGCCGCCGTAAAATGATATCGCCTGGTCAGGACCATGAAGACGGGCGCCAGCAGATAGAAGCATTCCTCCACGGTCAAGGACCAGGTAGGCTGAATTATGATGTCAGTCTGATAGAAAAGGGCGTGCAGCAGTGTGTAGTTGGCCAGCAGCACCCACGGGCTGAAATCGTGGTGCAGGCAGACAGCCACGCTGAGCAGTAGAAAGTAGACGGGATAGATGCGCGCAAACCGGTTCGCGAAATATTTCGCCAGCCACAACCGGTTGAGCTCGGCCCGCTCGTAGTAGACACGAACGATCAGGAAGCCGCTGAGCACAAAGAAGAACGCCAATACGTTGATCGTGATGTGCGCGCCAGGCCACACAGGGAAATGATCGAAAAACACGGCGATAGCCCCGAGAGCCCTGATACCGGTCAAGCCAGGGTATTTTTCGGTGCCGAGGGCTATTTTTGGCAACCAGGCCATGCTGCCGTCAGGACCAGATGTGTCGCACTCAGGAGACCGTTTCCTATGCCGGCCAGGTCGGCATGATCCACAATAACGGGAATGATACCCGATGAAGGCCACATGACTCGCAGGATGCCGACCAAAGTGCCCGATCTGCTCGCCGACCCGTTTGGGGAACGGCGCTTGCCGGTGGCGCGGCAGCGCTTGCAATTGCTCGGCGGGCGGTTCGAGTTCGAGAGCAACAGTCCGCAGCTCCTCAGTCTGGTCGATTCGGCCTACTCCGGACTGCCGCGGCACCGGCTGTCAGCCAAAGTACCGCAGATGAAAGTCAGACTTCTGCTCACGTCCGGTGAGCGCCCGAGCAGGCCTTCCGAGCCGCCGCCGCTCGCGATGTTATGCGGGGATGGGTTACTTGCGGGCGCGCCGGCTGCGTCGAGCTTCGTCGTCGTGTCGGCACGGGAACGCTCGGCGCTCGTAGCCGTATCGCAGGAAATGCTGCGTTTTCCCTACCACACCCGCTATGAGTTGATCGAATTCGCCGTGTTTACCCTTGCGGCACGCGCGCAGGGACTGGTCCCGCTGCATGCGGCCTGTATTGGCCTCGATGGACGCGGCGTTATATTGATGGGCCCAAGCGGTTCGGGAAAATCGACGGTGTCGCTGCATTGCCTGTTGCAAGGTTTCGATTTCCTGTCGGAGGACAGCGTGTTTGTCGTGCCGGACTCCATGGTCGCGACGGGCGTCGCAAACTACATTCACGTTCGGTCCGACTCGCTTCGCTGGCTTGCCCGAGCCCGTGACGCCGCGGCTATTCGACGCTCACCCGTCATACAGCGACGCAGTGGTGTGAAGAAGTTCGAGGTGGATTTGCGGCGCGGAGATTACCGGCTCGCCGCTTCGGCGCTGAAGATCGTTGCCGTCGTATTCCTTTCGGAACGAAGAGCCGCAGGCCCGCTGCTGGTCCCGCTGCCGAAGTCGGGGTTGCCTGCGAGGTTGGCAGGTGCTCAAGCGTACGCGGCAAACCAGCCGCAATGGAGTGCGTTCTGCAGGAGTGTAGCGGGCATCGACGCGCTCGAACTGCGCAGAGGGCGGCATCCCCTCGAGGCGGTCGAGGCTCTGCGCGAATTGCTGGCGCCCCCGAGCATACGGGTGAGCAAGCAGGCGCGGCCGTGAAAATCGCACTGGTCGTGCCCGGAGGCGTAGATCGTTCCGGCGAGCACCGTGTCATTCCCGCATTGATGGCTTTGATCTCGCGCCTGTCAGTGCGCGATGAGATTCACGTGTTCGCCCTGCACCAGGAAGCCCGGCCCGCGAGTTGGGATTTGGCGGGCGCGCGAGTCCACAACATCGGGACTGGCAATACACGCCTGCGTGCCATGCGCGCGATCTGTGCCGAGCATGGCACGTCTGCTTTTCAGTTGGTGCAGTCAATTTGGTCCGCCAATCCCGGCCTCGTGGCAGTCGTCGCAGCCAGACGGCTCGGCATTCCGAGTTTCGTGCATCTCACCGGTGGTGAGCTGGTTGCGTTCGCCGAGATCGGCTACGGTGGTCAGCTGACATGGAAGGGGCGCATCCGCGAAGCCATCGTTCTGCGACTCGCGACCGCCGTTACGGCAACGAGCTCTCCGATGGTCGAATCGCTGACGGCGTTTGGGATTGCGGCGCGTCGGTTGCCGCTGGGAGTAGATTTGAGGGCGTGGCCGCGGCGCGAGCCAGCGCGCCGTGACATGGAGGCGCCCGCCAGGCTGATTCACGTCGGAAGCCTGAATCGTGTCAAGGATCAAGCCACGCTGTTGCGGGCCCTCGCGACACTCGCAGGGGCGGGGATTGCGTTTGAGATCGATATTGTCGGTGAGGACACGTTAAATGGTGAGGTGCAGGCGCTGGCCGGGCGCTTGGGTCTTGCCGATAGAGTCCGATTCCATGGTTTTCTGACTCAGCGGCAACTGCGCCCCCTCGTGGAGTCAGCTCACCTGATGATTCTCTCTTCACGTCACGAGGCAGGACCGTACGTACTGCTCGAGGCGGCGGTTGCTGGCGTACCGACGGTGGGGACGGCCGTGGGACACATCGCCGAATGGGCGCCACGAGCGGCGCTCGGCGTACCAGTCGGTGACTGGTCCGGTCTGGCCCGCGAAGTCGGGAAAGTGCTCGGCGATGAGGATCTGCGGTTGCGGATAGCGCGCGCCGCTCACGAGCTCGCCATTGCAGAGGATGCCGACTATACCGCGCGTCAATTCGAGACTCTGTATGCGCAGCTCAGCCGTTCCCCCCGTTAACGCGATTGCGCGAGCGCCATTCGAATGGGATGCAGAGACTCAGGTCGCGCAGGGCGGGAGGTTAGCCACCGCAATAGCCGCCGGCCCTGCGACATATGCGCCCAGGTGCTGTGCGCGGCTGCTGGCTCGGTCGTGGCGAGTACTTTTCGTAATGAGCGTACTTGCGCGCCAGGTGCGATGCGCCGCATGACATGCGTGAGCATTTCGCGAGGCGAGCGTGCCCATTCAATTCCGGGGAAAGCCGTGACCCACAAGTGAGAGAGTGACACATCACAGAGCGTGCGGCGCCGGGACGTTTGTCTGAGCCACCACTGGCAGCGGGATGACAGGGCCGTGACAACACCCTCCGGAATGGTGTCGTAATAGCGCGCCGTCATTGCGAGCGGTGGGAACGACCACCAGAGTGTTTGATCGAGTGCGGACTCCTGCGCCAGCAATTCGTCCCAGTCCCGGCTGCTCATGCTGGCGGACAGCCGTGAAATGTCGTTCAGATTGATCAGCCGAATGGCCCGAAAGGCCATCGACCCGGCTGCATGCAACAGCAAGTGCATCATCAACGCCGCCGGGGACGGATAGTAGTTCAGCCCCGCCCTGGCAGCGGTGGGATACACGCACACCGAAACGTCAACCGCTCGTCGTGGCAGCACCTCGCAGATACGACTATGCAACTCAATCTTCATGCCGTTGGCGCAGTTCTCGCCGAACTCGCCGGGCTCATGAGCGCCAGCGGCAAACACCTGGTGTTTCCAGTTGGTGTGTGTCAAATGAAATCCGAGCTGTTCGAGCATCTCGCGCGCGCGCCGTGAATCTTGCTCGCGCACGAGCAGATCCACATCCGCCATCGGACGCTCACCGGCGGCGTAGAGTTGCAGCTCATGCAGCGCCGCGCCCTTGAGGGCGACCATGGGTATTCCCGACCCGCGCCCCGCTTCGTGAAGCTGGCCCAGCAGCTCGCGGATACGCGAATGCCGATTCTCAGTGTGTATTCGCTGCTCGTCCAGGAAGCTCTGCCACCCGGGCGGCCCTTCCCAACGGAGGGAGCGCGACAGCAGGGGAGAGATCCCGTGAATCGTCGCAACAGCGCGGGCTAGGAGCCACTGCGTGTCGGACCAGTCCGGTACGGTGGCACCCGGGTGGGCAAGCTCGTCTGCCAGAGTTTCGGTTATCCGGCGCAGGCTCGCTTGCAGCGCAGTCAGCGGTGCAATCTCGGGCGGCAAATCAGCCTCGGATGCCGCGCTCATGCGCCAACTCTTGCGGTCACCTGGCTCATCTCGTCCCGCGCCCGCCTGGCAGTCTCCATGAGGCCTGCGGCCCGCCCCGGATCGGTGCCGGCCAGCCGGAACGCCTCCACTTCGTTTCGCAGCCAGACATCGGCCAGGCGGTAGTAGTCACGCCCATAACGGCCGCCGATGAAGTAGTCCCGGTCGGATGCTTCCGCCCAGGCGACAGGCAGCCGCACCTTGTCCTTCACCGCATCAAAATATGGGGTGCCCTTGATGGGATACGAGACGGTGGTGAAGAAGATGTCGGGGTTGCTTTCCTTCACGTGTTCAACAGTGGCGGCGATATCTTCCAGCTCTTCGCCTTCATAACCCCACATCAGGAACATGCCAACACGAATGCCGTGCTTGTGTGCGAGTTTGACGGCGCGCCTGACCTGCTCGACACTGACACCACGCTGCATGGCGTCCAGGATTCTCTGGCTGCCGCTCTCGGAGCCGATCCAGATCCGATAGCAGCCCAGCTCCCGCAATGCGATCACCGCGGCTTCGGACTGCAGGCGATCGGCGCGCGTGATGGTTTCGAAGGGCAGGTGCAAGCCACGCCGGGTGAGTTGTTGCGAATACTGCTGCAGCCAGGGATGGCTGATAGTGAATACGTCGTCCGCATACCAGAGCTGGTCCGGGTTGTAACGCTCGACGATCCACGCCACTTCAGCGGCGACATTCTCCGGGCTTCGGCGCCGATGTGAGTATCCATATACCGCGTGCGAGCACCAGGTGCACTTGTACGGGCAGCCACGCGCGGTGATGAGGTTGATGCTGCTGGCGCCGTGGTGGGTGCGCCAGGCATCGAGATACTTCTGATGATCAATGGCTTCCCGGTCGGGCAGCGGTAACGTGTCCAGATCGCTGATCTTCACGCGCTCCGCAGTGTGCACCGGCATGCCGGCCGCATCCTTGAAGACGATTCCGCGAACTGCGTGCAGGGCGCGCGGGCCTGTCGTGGGAAGCGTTGCAATCAACTCAGTGAGTGTCGATTCGCCTTCTCCGATCACGACGACATCCGCGCCGGCGTTCAGATACTCGGAGGTGTAGTTGGCGCTTTCCGGTCCGCCCAGAATGACCGTCGAATCAACCTCCCGTGCTGCGCGGATGATCTGCAGCACCGAGCTGCGGGTGATCAGGTTGGTGTAAATCCCAACCAGACCGCCGGGAGCGTGGCGTATCTTCTGCAGCAGTTCCGCGCGTGTGCCGAACGTGCTGTCATAAACCTCGACCGAATGACCTCGTGCTTTCAGATAGGCTGACAGATACAACAGACCGAGCGGTGGATACGGCTTCATGATCTGCCGTTCTTTCTCGTCTTCGGCGAGGAAGTAGCCGTGAGTGAGCAGTATGTGCGCCATTGCTCGCGCCTGCGGCTCAGCCAGCCGCGGCGGCGGATCCCGCTGCTGCCGGACCCGCCGCCGGATTCGCTCCTGTGCGGTAGTGCCGCTCACGTACCAGGAGCTCCTGCCAGCGGCGCTCCAGAGCGCGGCTCTCGTCGGCATTACTCCGTGATACGCCGTTGCACAAGGACACCTGCTCGTGCAACAGGTTTCTGATGTTGCGATAGAAGTCGGACGTGTAGGTACCCTGGAACATCATCTCGAGGTCGTTACTGTCCTGCCAGTGAGTTTTGTTGCCAAGTTGCTCCTTGACCAACTCATAGAATCTCGTGCCTGGCAGCGGATACGACACGCTGACGCCGATATCGTCCGGTCGGGCAGCTTCGAGCAGGGCGCGCGTGGCAAGAATGTCCGCGAGCTGCTCGTCGAGGTAACCCAGTTGGATGAAAAAACCAACGCGAATGCCGGCGGCTTTCAACCGTTCGCGGGCTTTGATGATTTCCGCAACGGTCGTGCCCTTATTCATCGCGTCCAAAACGCGCTGACTGCCGCTCTCGGCCCCAAGCCACGCTTCGACGCACCCGGCCGTGCGGAGAGCTTCGGCCATGCGCTCGCTCACAAGATCGGCGCGTGTCTGGATGGTGAAGGGAACTGCTCCATCGCTCGCCTGGACGGCGGCCGCGAACTCGTTTACCCAATCCACGCGAAATCCGAAGATATCATCCGCGAACCAGATGTGGTCGGGGGCGAAGTTGCGCTTGAGATGGGTCATCTCCTCGGCGACGCTCGCCGCGTTGCGCTGCAGGTACTGATTTCCCCAGATCGGCTTTGCGCACCAGGCGCACCGAAAAGAGCAGCCGCGCGATGCAGCCATGTTCAGGCTGAAGTAACCATGAGCCTTCAGCCAGACCTCCCGGTAGCGCTCCATGTCCACCAGATCCCATGCCGCGCTTTCACTATAGAGGTCCGTCTCGCCGGCGCCGGGGTGGCGCACGGCGGGAAGCACTTTTGCCCCATTCACTTTGACAAGGGCGTCTTCGACGAGCACGGCAGCGCCAGACAGCCCTTCGATCAGCGCCCCACTTGGGGCATTGAGCTCGGAGTCCAGACGTGGCAACAGCTCAAGCAGCGCGGACAAGCCTTCCCCCTTCAGTGCGAGATCGGCACCGGCGCGAAGGTAGGGCTCCGGTGCGTCGCTGACGTCAGGACCCGACGCTATTACGCGCGCGCCGGCGGCGTGGGCGCTGGCAATCATCTGACAGGCGGCCTGGCGCATCTTCCCCAGGCACATCTTGCTCAGATAGTTGAAATTGTCCTCGTAGAACAGAACGACTTGGGGCTTTACCGCCCGCATTTTGCGCTCGTACTCCTCGATCCCCTCCGCCAGCATGGCGTCAAAGACCGACACGTCGTGGCCCACTTTGCGCAGAGTCGCCGCGACGTGCAAGGTGGCCAGGGGAGGATAGGGCTTGCGGCGCTCCGCCTGCTTGGGATCGAAGCGGAGAAAATAGGAGTGGCAGATCAGGATTGAAAGCATTGTCCCAAGGTGCTCCTGTCGAAGTGAAACGGCACAGACAGGGATGCCCAATCTTCCGCCGGCCACCTGGCTGCCGGTCAGCGCCCGGACTTATCCACAGGCCCGGCCATTGAGCACGCGTCTCTCCTCGTGTGTAAGTGCAGCGAAGCCCTCCTTGGGTTCAAGGCGCCAACCGCCTGAGGCCGGAAGACTCGCTGGATATTAATTCAGTATCGAGTGCACCCGTTCTTGAATTTGTGACCCTTCGTAGACGGGAGTGGAGCACGCATTGGCCGTACAAGCAAAGGCCGCAGGACGCTTCAGGTTGGGATAGGAGATGCTCGGATCCGGCAGCGGGCCCTCCCTGCGGTCCCACCAGTCCACCTGCAGGTAGTCCGTTGGGTATTGCAAGGCTGCAGCGTGTAACGACTGCGCGGCTGGATCGTCTTTCCCACCCACGATGGTGATGTGAATGGGGGCCATTGATAGGTCGTGATCGGCCAACAGAACATCGGGTCGAAACTGATCGTTTGCGGCCGCGGCGAAACTACTGAGGTATTTCATCGAGTGGCGCGCGATGCGCAGGTGGCGCTCTGCCGCAGTATAGTGATGGAGCATGCTCGCCGTTCGCACAACGGCTGCGTTTTGCGCGACATCGCGTACAGGCTCTCGAAAGACACCGCGGGTGCCTGAGATTGGTTGTGAAGCTATATAACCGCCGCGCGGGTCGCGGAGCTTCGTATCGATGAACTCAGCTGTCGCGACTGCTGCCTGGAGCCACTCGCGGTTGCCGGTGGAGCGGTACAGGGCGAGGAAGGCCTGGGTCATGGAAATGTTGTCGTCGAGGAATGGGCCGGTGGGGATGGGGGCGTCAGCGGTGCGGGCGGTGGCGCCGTGGCTGAATCCGCCGCCGGGGATTTGGCGAGCGCTCAGCGCCCATTTCGCACCGCGCTCGGCCCGGGTCAGTGCCGCCGCATCACCCGTCACATCGTAGTACTTGCACAGCGCGCGGACGGCCCATCCCGTTTCGCGGGAATACTCGTGAACATCTATCTTCGGCATGCCGGCTGCACGGCGCGCGGCGTCGTCCTTTGCGTAGAACTCTTTGCCTGTCAATTGCGCTGATACGTCGGCATCCTGACTGACATAAAAGCCCCCATCAGGCGCGCTGAGGAAGGTTGTCAGGTAGCTGTAGAGCTTCTGCGCTGCCTCCAAATCGGTCTTGCGGTGCCAACGCGAGTACGCCTCGCTGTAGATGCGCAAGTCGTCTGCCTGATATGACAGTAGCTTCTCGTAGTGCGGTGATGTCCAGTCAACCTGGTCCGAATACTGAAAAACACCGCCCCAGACCGGGTCGATGAGATTCTGATTGGCGTCCAGCGTGCGGCGTACCTTCGTCATGGCGAGTTGGTTTCCCGCATCGACTGCGGCAAATGACCACTCTACCGCGGCGGCGTCTATATACTTATGCTCGGTTCCCCAGCCAGCATTTGCCACGTCGTAAAGAGCGTCAGCTGTTTCAGTGAGTGCTGCGCGGTCCTTATCTGTCAGGCCGACAGCGGCCGTCGGGCCGGCCGTAGTCACAGCTGTAGAGAACAAAACCAGCCAGGTGGCAATCAGAAGGGAGCATTTCATGGATATCATTCTATCCACGTGAGACACCCCTGATACGCACGGTGGGGTGGTTCGGATGCTCCTGACCACTTGGGGAGGTGGCGCCGGCGCTCGAATTGTGCGAAATACGCCGCGAACTACGGGAGATGTGTATGGATGACGTCGCTGCCAAGAAAAGGGTGGTCACCCGCGAGCTGGCACTGCATGCGTTATATGAGGCAGCCGAGCTCGAGCACAATCTTATGTGCACCTACCTCTACGCGGCATTCAGCCTCAAGGACGGGGTAGCGGAGGGCCTGGCGCCTGATGAGGCCGAGGCCGTGAGCCGCTGGCGCCAGAAGCTGATCCGGGTCGCCGTCGAGGAAATGCAGCACCTCGCCGCCGTGTGGAATATCACATCGGCCCTGGGCGGCAGCCCCAGGTTTGGCCGTACGAATTTTCCGCTCGATCCCGGCCTCCTGCCCGCCGGTATCGTCGTCAAGCTCGCCCCGTTCTCTCCCGAAACGCTGCAACACTTCGTCTTTCTGGAGCGCCCGCGGGGTTCGGCCGAGCAGGACGGCGAGGGATTCGTGTACGAGCGCAACTATATTCGCGGAAGCGACTACGCGCGGCTGACCCCGATGGGGCTCAACTACGACACGGTGGGTGACTTTTACGCGGCGCTGTCGGAGGGCCTCAAGCTCATGGTGGCCCAGTATGGGGAGGCTGTAGCCTTTGCCGGTGATCCGGCGCTGCAACTCTCGCAGAACGAGATCAACATGGCCGGCTGCAAGCCTGTGATCTGCGCGAAGACTGCGCTTGCGGCGTTTGACGCCATTGTCGTTCAAGGGGAGGGCGCGCCTGCGGATTCAGTGGATTCGCACTACCAGAAATTCCTGGCGATCCGCGAGGAGTATCGGGCGCTGAAGGCAAAGAATCCGGACTTCTCGCCTGCCTTTCCAGCGGCAACCAACCCCGTTATGCGCCGGCCGCCACGGCCTGAGGGGCGCGTTTGGCTCGAGAACCCCGAGGTGATCGCTGTTGTCGATCTCGCCAATGCGGCCTATGGGTTGATGTTGCGGCTCCTCGCGTATGCCTATGCGTTGCCGGGGCCGAGTGCTGAGAAGTCTCTATCGGCCGATCTTGCGATCGGCCTGATGCAGGCCGTGGTGCCGTTGGCAGAACGCGCGGCACGGCTGCCCGCGGGTCCGTCGAACCCCCATTGCAATGGTGGATTGTCGTTTATCGCCCTGCGCGACTCCGCCGCCTTTCCGCCGGGAAGTGCCGCTCGGCGGTTCTTTGTCGAGCGGTTTTCACAGTTGGCCGATGCGGGCGCAGCGTTGCGTTCTTGCGGTGACGCGCGGGCGTTGGCCGCCGCTGACTTGCTGGCGAAACTGTCGAAGCGTGCGACGCGGGGTTTTGACCTGAGTGCGCCTGGGGCTGCGGCCCCTGCAGCTGCGGGGGCCGCCGCGGCGGCTACGGGTGCGGCCGGGGCGGCTTCCGGTGCGGCCCCGGCGGCCTCGGGTGCGGCCCCGGCGGCCTCGGGTGCGGCCCCGGCGGCCTCGGAGGCGGCCCCGGCGCCTGCGTCGCTCACCGCAGCTCAGGCGAGCGGCGCGCCGTCAGTGGCAGCCCAGGCGAGCGCCGCGCCCTCAACCACCGTGAACGGCATCGAAACCGCCCACGGCAGCAAACTCGATCTCATGTTCGAAACCAAGCGCTGCATCCACGCCCGCTTCTGCGTGACCGGCGCTCCCGACGTGTTCCTCGCCAACGTACAGGGTCCTTGGATTCATCCTGACGCCATGGAAGTCGAACGGGTCGTTGAGATTGCTCACGCCTGCCCATCAGGTGCGATCCAATACCACCGAACGGACGGCGCGCATGACGAAACCGCACCGCCGGTCAACCTTGCAAGCATTCGTGAGGCGGGTCCGTATGCATTCAGAGGTCAACTCGAGCTCGACGGGGAGCCGATCGGCTTCCGCGCCACCTTGTGCCGCTGCGGTGCCTCGAAGAACAAGCCGTTCTGCGACAGCTCACATCACGATGTTGCATTCAACGCAACCGGCGAGCCCGCGAGCGGCAAGACCGATGCGCTAGCGGTTCGCAACGGCGCGCTGGCTATCGACCCGCAGCTCAATGGACCGTTGTCAATTCGGGGTAACCTGGAAATTACGAGTGGTACCGGGCGGGTCGTTGCCCGCGTGACGACAGCGAAGTTGTGTCGTTGCGGCGGCAGCGCGACGAAGCCGTTTTGCGACGGCACGCATGCCCGCATTGGGTTCAAGTCGACATAGTTGCCGGCGAGGCCGCGGCATGCGTGGGGCCGCGGCATGCGTGGGGCGGCGACGCATGCGGGCCGCGACGTGCCTCTGCAGAGCTGTCTTCAGTGACCTGTCAGGATCCAGGCCAGCACCACGAGGGCCAGGAATACCGTCTCGGCGGCGATCAGCCCGATGGCCGTGCCGCCCACTGACATGATGTCGCGCGCGGAGGTCTTCATGCCCAGTGCGGCCACCGAGATCACGAGCAGCCAGCGCGAGGCTTCGGTGAGCGCGGTGCTCACCTGTTGCGGAACCAGGTTGAAGCCGTTGAGCGCGGCGAGTGCCACGAATACCAACAGAAAGCCCGGCAACAGGACCACCTTGTTCCGGGCCCGTGTTGCCTTGTCGAGCCGCCGCGCGGTCGCCACGGAAATCCCGAGAACCACCGGCAGCAACATTGCCACGCGCATCAGTTTCACGATCGTTGCCGTATCCCCTGATTTCGCCGACGTGGCGTAGCCCGCCGCGACCACCTGGGCGACATCGTGAATCGACCCGCCCAGGAAGCGGCCCGCCTGCAGGGAATCCAGATGAAGGTGGGACAGCAGCGCGGGGTACAACAGCATGGCGACGGTGCTGAAGGTCGTAATGCAGGCGATGACCAGAACGGTGTCGCGCTCCGAGTCCTTCCGCGGCCATGCAACTGCGATAGCCATCGCAGCGGACGCCCCGCATATGCCGACTGCGCCGCCCGATAGCACACCAAACCGGCCGTCAAGCTTGAATGTCCGTGCAAACAGCCAGCCAAAGCCAATCGTGCCGGGCACCGCCACAATCACCAACAAGGCCGTAGACCAGCCCAGCTCGCCCACCTGGCCGAAGGTGATTCGCAGGCCCAACAGTGCAACACTCACGCGCAACAGGGAGCGGGCCGACAAGTCGATCCCGGGCGTGTAGCGCGGCTCTGCGGACAGCGCATTCAGAGCCATTCCCAGGAGCAACGCGAAGATCACTGGCGGCGCGTGATAATGGTCGGAGAGGTACGTGGCCGCAAGTGCAACGACCACGGTTGCAACCAGCCCGGGTACGATCGTTTGGGCCGGGACGTCTGCCGCTGATTCGTTCATGCGGCCGATCAGGCGCTGCGATACAGTTTGGTCATGACGAACTCGACATGACCCAGTGTCTCCGCCGCGGTGAATCGGCCGTTGGCTGTCCGTACTATGTTGTCAATCAGTGCATCACCGGCTTGATCGATCGTCATCTCGCGGCGGATGATTCCGGAGACGTCAACGTCGATGTGCTCGCTCATCGTGCGCACGGTTCGTGGATTACCGCTGACTTTGATGACCGGCATGATCGGATTGCCGATGACATTGCCTTGTCCGGTTGGAAAGATGTGCAGCGCGTAGCCGGCAGCGGCCTGTAGCGTGCAACACTCCGCTGCCGCGGACGACGTGTCCATGAAATAAAGTCCGGCGCCGCGCGCGGGTGCTTCCGCCGGCTCCAACACGTCGATGAATTTCGTTTGTTTGCCGATCTTTTCGAGATTGCCCAAGGCCTTCTCTTCAATGGTCGTCAGGCCGCCGGCGATGTTGCCCTTGGTGGGCTGACTGTCGGACAGGTCCGAAGTCTTGTGTGCTTCAATCACGTCCTTTTGATAGGCCGTCCAGGTCTTCATGAACTTCGCCGCAATCTCCGGCGAGACAGCCCTGTCGGCCGCCAGGTGCTCGGCACCGGTCAGCTCCGAGGTCTCGCCGAAACAGCCGTACAGCCCCAGCGGCACCAGCTTGTCATACATATTGCCCACCGTCGGACAGGAGGCGAGACCCGTCGTCGTGTCACTTTCGCCGCATTTGGCCGCGATCCAGACATCCGTCAGGGGGCACTCGACGCGCACCTTTTCCGAGGCAAAGTGCACGAATTCCTTCGCCTTGCGGGACGCAGCCGCGACGGTGGCGATGTCGCCGTTCCCCTCGATCGAGAAGCCCGCCACCGGTTTGCCGGTCCTGGCGATGCCGTCCACGACTTTCTGGGTCCAGCTGGGCTCGATGCCGATCACGACGCACGCCGCGACGTTCGGATTGGACCCTGTGCCGATCATGGTGCGGAAGTGAAGCTCGAGGTCTTCGCCAAACTGCAATCGCCCGTATGCATGCGGCAGGGCCATTGTCCCGCGGATGTGCGCGGCCACCGCTTCGCATGCCGCGTTGGAGATATCATCGAGCGGCAGGATGACGACGTGATTACGTATGCCAACCCGGCCGTTTTCGCGCCGGTAGCCCCAGATCGTCCGTTTTGGGTTTGACATGTTGCTCACCAGCGCTTCGTTTTCAGATTGTGAGTGTGGACGTGGTCGCCTTTGTGTACCGGTGCGACTATGCGGCCGATGTCCTGGCCGTACTTGACTACGGTATCGCCGACCGACAGATCTTTGAGGGCAACTTTGTGGCCCAGCGGGACGTCCTGGTTGAGGACGCCGCGAAACTCGCTGTTATCCTCGGTTACGACGCAGAACAGGTCGGTGCCGGCGGTGAGATTCTCGACGACCACCACGCCGACGTTGTCGCGGCGGTCGTGCACGAGCAGATGAGGTATCTTGTCCATGATTTATCCAGGGTGACCCGGGCCATTTATGAGAGATAAGATTATAGGTCCCTTTCGCTTGGGCGCCGAGGTGTCGCCGCAACTTGGACGGGTAGAGAACCACTTTTGATGACATCCGCCGAGCCGCCGTACGATCTGCTGGTCATTGGCGGCGGAATCAATGGTGTTGGGATTGCCCGCGATGCTGCGGGCCGTGGCCTTTCAGTGCTGCTCGTCGAGCAGGGCGATCTTGCGTCCGGGACATCTTCGGCGTCGTCAAAGCTGGTGCACGGTGGGTTGCGGTACCTGGAGCAATATGAATTTCGTCTGGTGCGCGAGAGTCTCGCGGAACGGGAGGTGCTCCTCGCCGCTGCGCCGCACATCATCTGGCCGCTGCGCTTTGTGCTGCCGATTCACAGCGGCTTGCGCCCGCCCTGGATGCTTCGGGCGGGTCTGTTTCTCTACGATCACATCGGTGGACGCAAAATCCTGCCGCCGACCCGGACCGTACGCCGGGAGCGGGATCGGGCGCTGCTGCCGCTCCATGAGCGCTACATTCAGGGGTTTGAATACTCTGACTGCTGGGCGGACGATGCACGGCTGGTCGTAATCAACGCAATCGATGCAGCGGAGCGGGGCGCCTGTATCGAGCCGGGCTGGCGCGTTACAGCGGCACACCGCGAGGGCGGGTTCTGGCTTGTCGACATGACTTCGTCCGCGGGCCTGAAGCGAACAGTTCGTACGGCCGGGCTGGTCAACGCCGCGGGCCCGTGGGTAGAGGAAGTTTTGCGCGCGACTGGCAGCACTCGCCGCAGTTCGCTCCGGCTCGTAAAGGGTAGTCACGTCGTAGTGCCACGCCTTTATGAGGGTCCGCAGGCGTTTACCCTGCAGACGAGCGACCGCCGAATCGTGTTCATCATTCCGTACCAGGATGATTTCACGCTCATCGGCACGACTGACATTCCGTTCACGGCAGACCCTGCCAAAGTCAGCGCCAGCGCAGACGAGATACAGTATCTATGCGACCTGGCGTCGGAGTATCTGAAAACTCCCGTCAACGCACGGGATGCGGTCTGGAGCTACTCGGGTGTCCGGCCGCTCTATGATGACGGTGACGTCAGTGCGTCGACCGTGACGCGGGAATATGTGTTTGATCTCGATACTTCTGCCGGCAGGACACCGCTGCTATCGGTGTTTGGTGGGAAACTGACGACCTACCGGAGGCTCGCTGAACATGCGATGGCGGAACTTCGTGCGCCTTTGCGCTTCGACGCCAGGGAATGGACGCGTGGCTCGACGCTGCCGGGGGGCGACATCGACAAGGCGGACTTTGAGGCCTTCGCAAGGCAACAGACGAGCCGATACGCGTTCGCGCCACCGAAGTTGATTCGCAGATTGTGTCGCGCATATGGGACGCGCATCGAGCGCATCATGGGAAATGCGCGGGTGCTCAGCGACCTCGGCCAGGAAATAGCGCCTCAGCTTTATGAAGCGGAGTTGCAGTACATGCGTGATAACGAATGGGCGCGGACCGGCGCGGATGCGCTCTGGCGGCGCTCGAAGTTGGGATTGCGGCTCGACGGCACCCAGAGGGAGCGCGTTGCGGCCTGGTTTGCAAGATCAGGTGGAGGGCCGGCGGGCGCCGCGTCCCCTGGTAACTAGGGGCGCGTTCAGCGCGATCGGACCCGCTGCAGCGCCTCGCGCCAACCCGTCATCTCCCGCCCGCGCGCCGCCGAATCCAACTTCGGCTCGCACCGCACGTCGCCTTCCCACAGTCGCGCGATCTCTTCCAGCGACGAGTAGAGGCCATGGCCCAGGCCGGCCAGGCAGGCTGCGCCGAACGCGGTTGACTCCGCCATCTTCGGCCGCAGGATGGGGACTCCCAGCACATCGGCCAGACGTTGCAGAAAAAATCCGTTTTGCGCCATTCCGCCGTCGACCTTCAGCTGCGCCGGGCCGATTCCGTCGGCCGCCATGGCATCCAACAGGTCGCGTGTTTGATACACCACGCTATCCAACCCCGCACGCGCTATTTCCGCGCGGCTGGAAGCCCGGGTCAGGCCAACAATCGCGCCGCGTGCATCCGGATCCCAGTAGGGCGCGCCAAGGCCGGTGAAGGCGGGTAACAAATAGACACCGCCGCAATCCGTGACGGATTGCGCCAGCAGCTCGATTTCCGCGGCGCGCGCGATGATTCCGAGTCCATCGCGCAGCCACTGGATCGTGGACCCCGCCGACAGAATGGAGCCCTCGAGCGCATACGTGGTTTCGCCGTTGAGCCGATAGGCCACCGTGCTCAACAGCCGGTTCTGTGAACGCACCAGCCGCCGGCCCGTATTGAGCACAAGGAAGGCACCGGTTCCGTACGTGCTCTTGACATCGCCTTCCGAAAAACAGGCCTGTCCGACCAGGGCGGCCTGTTGGTCACCGGCCACGCCGCGAATCGGCAGAGCCACGCCGAAAACGTCTTTGTCAGTAATACCGAAGTCGCCTGCACTGTCACGAACCTCCGGCAGGCACTTCGTCGGTACGCGGAAGAGCTCGCACAGAGCCTCATCCCAACGGCCGGTGCGGATGTCGAACAGGGCAGTGCGGCTGGCATTACTGACATCCGTCGCATGGACCCGCCCAGCGGTGAGGCGCCAGATCAGGAAGGTGTCGACAGTGCCGAAGGCGAGGTGCCCTGACTCCGCCGCCGCGCGCGCACCGGGCACACGCTCGAGGATCCAGGTGAGCTTGGTCGCCGAGAAATAAGGATCCAGACGCAGGCCCGTCTTTTCAATCACCTCAGCTTCGTGGCCCGCTTCCTGGAGCTTTCGACACTCATTTGCGGTGCGGCGGTCCTGCCAGACTATGGCGTTGTAGACAGGGATCCCGGTGCGGCGATCCCACAGGAGAGTGGTTTCGCGCTGATTGGTGATGCCGATGGCCGCGGGCTGCTGGTGTTGGAGGCCCAGCTGCCGCAATACTTCGCGGGCGCTCGAGAGTGTCGTTGCCCAGATGACTTCCGGGTCATGCTCCACCCAGCCCGACGCCGGATAGATCTGTTCGAAGGGATGTTGGTTGAGGGCAAGGACGCTGCCCCGGGCTGAGAACGCGATGGAACGGCTGGAGCTCGTCCCCTGATCGATAGCCAGCAGAATGGAGTCGCTACCACCCATTTGGCAGTGACGATATCACGGGCCGCCTGGGAGTGTGTCGGGGGCTCAGGTGCGTCCCGTAACCGGCAGCAATGCCCCGGTAATGTCCTGTGCTTCCTCGGAAGCGAGAAACAGAATGACCTTCGCAAGCGAGCCAGGGCTCACCCAGGTGGAGAAGTCGGCCTGGGCCATTTCCTTCCTGTTGGGGGGCGTATCGATGACAGAGGGCAGAACGGCATTGACCGTAATTCGCTGGTCCTTCAGCTCAGCCGCGAGACTTTCGGTAAGCCGGTGCACGCCCGCCTTCGAAGCCGTGTAGGCGCCCATTCCGCCGCCGGCCTTCAACGCCGCGTAGGCCCCGATATTGACGATTCTGCCCGCGCGGCTCGCGCGCAGGTGCGGTATTGCGGCCCGGCACGTATTCAGGGCGGTCTTGACATTGATGGTGAACAGCGAATCCCAAACGGCGGGATCCCCATCCACGACCGTCTGCCAGCGGAACGCCCCCGCGATATTGATCAATGCATCCAATCCGCGCAGCCGGACCTGCGCGGTGTCGATGGTGCTTTTGGCCGCGGCCGCATCGGCCAAATCAACGCCAGGCAAAAAAACCGCGGCTGTTCCCAACTCAGCAATCAGATCCCCAGGAGCCGCGGGTGCGCGATCGATGAGGGCCACGCGGGCCCCGAGCTCGATGGCCGCGCGCGCCGTCGCCGCTCCGAGAGATCCGAAGCCGCCCGTAATCACGATTGCCTGGTCGCGCATTGACTCGCCCCATAATGTAATACTGAACAGTCTAATGCCTTTTCAAATGGAATCCACTCAAGCATGCCCAGTCTGCACGTGTTGTTGAAGAAAGAAGATCTCAGCCCCGCGCACCTTGAAGGGCGCGTTCTGATCGTGTTGGATATCCTGTTTGCGACGTCGACCATGGTGCACGCCCTGGCTGCGGGAGTCGAAGCGATCTGGCCGGCCCTGGACAGCCATGACGCGAACCGGGTCGCGGAGGGTGTCGGGGACTGCCTGCGCTCGGGCGAATACCTGGCCGAGCACCTGCCGGGATTTGCTCCGGCCATGCCGCTGCTGTTGGGCAGAGAGCCATTGCAGGGCAGGAAGTTGGTCTATTGCACGACCAACGGCACGATTGCGCTGCGCACGGCGGCGGGCGCGTCATATGCATACGTGGGCGCGCTGTTGAATGGGGCGGCGCTGGCCGCGCACATCAGGCAGGCACATCCCGAGTCATCCGTGCTGATCGTATGTTCCGGATCAGTGGGTAACTTCAATCTCGAGGATTTCTACGGCGCCGGTCACTTCGTCGATCATTTGGAGAAGCACGCTGAGTACGAGCTCAACGATGCCGCCCGGGGCGCGAAACTGGTGCGCCGTGGCTATGACGCGCGCACGGTGCTCATGGGCTCACGCGTCGGATTGATGATGCAGGCCAAGGGCCTGACGAACGAGGTCGAGTATTGCGCGCAACTGGACATATTGGACGTCATCGCGCGTCTCGACGGCGGGGCGCTTAGACGCGTGGATTCCTGAGGTTAAGCCTGCGGTTCCGTCGAGTCCAAGCCTGCGCTGTGGGTTCGCTACGTCGTTGGCTTCGTTTCACTTCGCTAGATTAAGGTGTTTCTCCATGCCAACCACAAAATCCTCGACGGATTTTTGTGCAACAGCACCACCGAAATTTGTCGTGGCCAGAATAATTGTCCGCTTCTCAGGATAAATGACGATTCCGGCGAACCAAACTCCGTTACTTCCCTCATGGGTCAGTGACTTCAGAGAGCCGTCCGAATTGAGGGCAGTACCCCATCCAAGTGCGTAGTTCTCCGCTACAGGCGTTTGCAATGCTTTATAAGTGGCCTGTTGCAGCAGCTTGCCATGGCCGAGCGCGCCATCCAGCTGGTCCTGCGCAAACTTGCTCCAGTCCTCGAGACTGATGTTTATTGTGCCGGCGGGGCCGATCCAGGCAGGATTGTCGTTCTCGGGATCCGCCGGATCGAGTGGTTCTCGTCCGGACTCCCTACCGTGTCCCAAGGGTTGATCGTAATCACCAGAATGACCCGGTGGCCCAAAGCCCACGTTGGTTATGCCGAGCGGGTCGAAAACACGCTCCCGCATGAGTTTCTCCCAAGTCTCGCCAGTACGTGCCTCCGCTATGGCGCCGGCTATGATGTAGCCGAGGTTTGAATAGTGATCCGTCCCAACAGCGTATACCGGAGGTTTCGTCAAATAAAAGCGCGCGAGAGCCATGCGTTGCGCGCTCAGCCCTCGCACAAATCTTACTGCGCGCCTCGCGGGAGGGAACTCATCGGTATCGTGGAGTTGCGGCAAGCCCGCCGTATGGCTCAGCAGCTGCCGGATGGTTACCCGGCGATAGGCTGGATTCATGGCCTTTGCCAATGCCGGTAAGGACGCCTCGAGCGTGTCGTCCAAAGTCAATAGGTGCCGATCCGCAAGCGAGGCGAGCAGCGTTGCCGTAAAAGCTTTGGTACAGGAACCGATGTGCCAACGATCACCGACCCTTACTGACTCTGGATGGCCCAGAGCGCGATGGCCCACGGCCGCTTCTGCCGCAACCTGTCCATCGATCTGAATCAAACCTGCGATCGCCGGGTTGTGATCTCGATCTTGCAACCACGCGAGCGCCGACTCCACATAGGATTGCAAAGCAGAGTCGGCGTAGGACGCTGAGCTGCCGAGCAGTAACAACACGGTACCCACGGACATGGCAAGCGTGGAGCTACGCATCCGTTTCTATCCCTGCTCGGCTTCCGGCTATGTAGCTTTGTGCACCCCCCTCATTGATTAGTTCCCGCCTCGGGTGGGTTGGGAGGGTAGGCGGCTTGACGTGGACATAGCAGTCGATAACATATCAGCTGTTACTATATCGATGGATACTACCGGGCTCCCAAGCGATGGACGACCGCCTACGCAATTTCGGGTTTCTGCTGAAGGAGCTCAGCCGCCGCTACGTGCAGCGGTTCGAGGTGCGGGCACGCGAGATCTCGCTCAACCTCGCGCAATGTAAGGCACTGGTTCGGCTGGAAAAAAACGAAGGCGTGAGCCAGGCGCGCCTGGCCGAGCTGGCCGAAGTCGATGCCATGACCATGGTGCGCATCCTGGACCGGATGGAGGCTGATGGGCTGCTCGAGCGTCGCCCGGATCCCGCGGATCGGCGGGCCCGCTGCCTATACCTCACTGCGAAGGCCAAGCCTCTTCTCGATGAGATCTGGCGCCTGAGCGATGCCACACGTGCGGAAGTCTTCGCTGGCATCGGCAAGCAAGAGCGCGATGTATGCATAGGTGTTCTGGAGCGCATCTACGCCAACCTGATCCGGCTCGAGGGTAAGGCCGGCCCCGACGAATGTGGCCCGAAGGCAAAGCCGTCAACCACGAGCCCTTTGGTGAGCATCGATCATGAGTGAGGCCGGCTGGTCCAAGCGGTTGCGTTTACCTTTGATGATCGGCGGCCCCACGCTCGCTGTGCTCATTGCCGCGTATGTCTATCTGATTGGCGGCAGGTATGAAGCGACCGACGACGCCTATGTCCAGACCGCAAGCGTAGCGGTCAGCTCCAATGTTGCCGGGCGCGTTCAGGAAGTGAGCGTACGGGACAACCAAGCCGTACACAAAGGGGACGTGTTGTTCCGGCTGGATGACGAGCCCTTTCGGATCGCAGTCGAGGAAGCTGCCGCGCAACTTTCCAGCGCACGTCTGCAGGTCGAATCGCTCAAGGCCAGCTACCGCCAGCGCCAGGCGGAGTTGGAATCCGCACGCGAGACGTTGACCTTCCAAAAGCGCGAGACCGATCGCCAGCTGCGGCTGCTGACCGCGGGGATATCCTCGCAGGTGCAGGTCGATCGCGCCGTGCATGCGCTCGACAGCGCACGTACGCAACTGGCAGGCGCGGAACAACAGGTCAGTGCGGTTGTTGCCAACCTGGGCGGTGACCCAAACATTGCACCGGACCGCCACCCCATGGTTCAACAGGCGCAGGCACTGCTCGATCGCGCGAAGCTGAATCTCTCCTACACGGTCATCAGGGCGCCAAGCGACGGAATCGTCACGCGAGTCGAGCAACTGCAGGCCGGAACCTACATCAGCGCGTCGGCACCCGTGTTCGCACTGGTAGTTGCCGGTGACACCTGGATCGAGGCCAATTTCAAGGAAGACCAGCTAACGCACATGCGGGTCGGTCAGCCGGTCGATGTGCACGTTGACACCTACCCGGGCAAGAAATTCGCGGGCACGGTCGTGAGTGTCAGCCCGGGCACGGGCTCTCAATTCTCACTGCTGCCTGCGGAGAACGCGACGGGCAACTGGGTCAAGGTAGTGCAGCGTTTGCCAGTGCGGATCGAGCTACGGCAGCTGGATCCGGAATTTCCATTGCATGGCGGGCTCAGCGCCACCGTGAACGTGGACACTGGGCATGAGCGTCACCTGTTCGGCCCGGACGGGTCCCGGCCCGTGCACGCTCGCGCCGCCGAGACTGAGTCCACCAGCACCCCATCCGTCAACGAACTTGCAGCGGCGAAGTGAGCCCGAGACCCGCAGCTACGGCCCTTGCGGTGTCCGGCGCGGCGGCGACGATAGAGTCGCGCCTAGCGACAGCCCCCGCACCAACTGCGGCCCCGGCGCCGACGTCGCCGTCCGCGGCCCCCGAGGAAGCCGCGCGAGGCCCGTCAGCGACGTCCGTTAGCCCGGCGACACCTGTTAGCCCAACGGCGCTCGTGCCCCAAGGGACGCCACCAGCTCAAACTACGCCCCCAGCTCAAACCACGCCCCGTGCCCAACATCGCGTCCTCATCACCATAACAGTGATGTTGGCCTCGATCATGCAGGCGCTCGACACGACGATTGCCAACGTGGCACTGCCTCGTATTCAGGGCTCCTTGTCCGCTACGCAGGACCAGATGACCTGGGTCCTTACGTCATACATCGTCGCCGCGGCGATCATGACGCCGTTGAGTGGCTGGCTCGCCGGGCAGATTGGCCGGCGGCGCGTATTCCTGTCCTCACTTGTGGGATTCACGATTGCCTCGGCACTCTGTGGTCTTGCGCAGACGCTGCCGCAGATCGTGATTGCGCGGTTGCTGCAGGGGCTCTGCGGCGCCGCGTTGGTGCCGATGTCGCAGGCAGTTCTGCTAGATATCAATCCACCGAAGGACCATCCCCGGGCGATGGCCATCTGGGTAATGGCCGTCACCGTCGGTCCCATCCTGGGACCTGCGTTCGGTGGGTGGCTGACTGAGAATTACAACTGGCGCTGGGTGTTCTACATCAACCTCCCAATCGGCATTCTCAGTGTCCTGGGCACGATCTCATTCCTTTCGGAAACACGTGTGCGTAAGTCGCGCTTCGATTTCTTCGGGTTCACGACGCTGAGTCTTGCGATCGGCGCGCTGCAGTTGCTGCTGGATCGTGGTCAGCTCAAAGACTGGTTCAACTCGCCGGAAATCTGGATCTTCGCAAGCGTTGCGGCGGTGTCGTTCTATCTCTTCGTGGTGCACATGTTCACGACGAGCGCGGCACCCTTCGTGAGCCCGGGGCTGTTCAAGGACCGTAACTTCCTCGCCGGCTGCGTTTTTATCTTCATCGTCGGCCTCGTGCTGTTTGCAACGCTGGCGCTGCTGCCGCCGTTGCTGCAGGGCTTGCTGAACTATCCGGTCGTTTTGACCGGGCTGGTCACGGCGCCGCGCGGTGTTGGTACGTTGGCAGCGATGGTCGTCGTAAGCAGGCTGATGGGAAAGATTGATACGCGCCTCCTCATTGCCGCCGGCTTTGCCGTTACCGCAGTTTCGCTGTGGACGATGACTGGTTTCTACCTGCAGATGGACACCTCGATGGTGATCTGGACCGGGCTCGCCCAAGGTCTGGGCTCTGGAATGGTGTACGTCCCGCTGGCGGCAGTGGCTTTTGCGACGCTGGCGCCGGCGTACCGCAACGAAGGTACCGCGTTCTTCAGTTTGATTCGGAACATCGGCAGCAGCATCGGCATCTCCGTTGTTACAACGATGCTCACCCGAAACACCCAGTTGATGCACTCCCGGCTGGCCGAGCACGTCACCCCCTACCTGGAGCCGTTGCATCCCGCGGCTTCGACGACGATGCAGGGCATCGCCATGCTCAACCAGAGGGTGACCACCCAGGCAGCCATGATTGCCTACAACAATGACTTCAAGATGATGATGATCCTGAGTGTGTGTGCCATGCCATTCGTCGCGTTGCTACGCGGCACCAGGTCGAAGGCGGATACCGGCGCCCTGGTAATGGAATGAACGCCAACAGCAGGTCAGGGGTTGCCGCCGCGCTGGGACTGGCCAGCGTCCTTGCAGGGTGTAAGGCCGGACCCGATTTCAGGCGGCCCGAACCGCCGCACGCAGTGCGCTACACGGCACAGCGATTGCAGCTCGAATCGGGTGCAACGTCGATCCAGGATCAACAGATTACGGTGGGTGAGGAGCCCGGCCGCGAATGGTGGCATCTGTTTCATTCGGATGCGCTCGATGCAGTCGTCAAGAGCGCCCTCGAAGGAAATCGCACACTCGTTGCCGCCGATGCAACGTTGGCGCAGGCACGTGAGCTCGCTGATGCGCAAGCCGGTGCCCTCTACCCACAACTCGCGATGACGGGGGGAGTCGGCAGGCAGCGCTACGGGGCCGAGTTTCTCGGCTCGTTTGCGAAGCCACCCCCATTCAACTACTACGCGCTCGGACCAACAGTCAGCTACACGCTCGACTATACCGGTGGCACTGCCCGTGCGGTCGAACAGCAGTACGCGCTCGCCGAATACCGGCGGCAGCAACTCAACGCCGCCTACCTCATGGTCACCGGAAACGCCGTCATGCAGTCCCTGCGGGTCGCACTGCTGCAGGGCGAGATAGCCACCGTTGAGGCGATTCTCGAAGAGGATCGGCAGAACAGGCAGCTGGTAGAGGTTGCCTTCGAGGCCGGCTCCGTGTCGCGCGTCGATGTGCTCAGCGCCGAGAGTCAGCTCGCCAGTGACGCGACACTCCTGCCGCCGCTGCGCCAGGAGCTGGGCGTTGCGCGTCATGCCTTGTCGATCATCTTGGGCCGTCCGCCTGCGGATGCCACCCCACCCGAGTTCGCTCTCTCGCAGGTGACACTGCCACGAAATCTGCCGGTCAGCCTGCCGTCGGAACTGGCCCACCGGCGGCCCGACATTCTGGCGAGCGAGGCTCGATTGCATGCCGCCACGGCTGCGGTCGGTGTCGCGGCTTCGAATCTTTATCCTCATATCGTTCTGACCGGCTCCGTCGGCCTGCAGTCCACTGCAGTGAGCGACTTGTTCGAGGGCGGGAGCACCGCCTACAGTGCCGCAGGATCGCTGACGGCACCGCTGTTTGATGGTGGTACGTTGCGCGCGCAGAAGAGGGCTGCAGTGGACGCCCTCCAAGCCAGCGCCGCGAACTACCAGCAGACGGTATTGGAGGCGTTCGGGCAGGTTGCCGACTCCTTGGAAGCTCTGGATCACGACGCGGAGCAGCTCGACGCCCAGGCGCACGCGCAGGACGCCGCGCGCGAAAACGTTGATCTCACCCGGAAGAGCTACAACGAGGGTAACGTCGGAGTGCTGCAGGTCCTGGATGCCGAGCGGCTGTATCAGAACGCCCGGTTGGGCTACGTACGCGCCCAGGCACAGCGCTACATGGACACGGTACAATTGTTCCTGGCGCTGGGAGGTTCCGGCCCCGGCCCATGAAGCGAGGCCCATGTCCGTCGTAATAGAAACACACGACCTTGCCAAGAACTACGGCAAGTTCGGCGCACTTCACGGTCTGAACCTGTCGATGCCGCAAGGCAGTGTGTTTGCCCTGGTCGGCGCCAGCGGCGCGGGCAAGACCACGACCATCAAAATTCTCCTCAACATGATCGCGCCGTCGCGGGGGTCTGCGCGGATTCTGGGAGTTGACACGCGCGCCATCCGGCCGTCCGTGCTGTCACAGATCGGATATGTTTCTGAAAGCCAGGCCTTGCCGTCACGGCTTCGAGTCGGGCAGTTCTTCGACTATCTGCGTCCCTGTTACTCGACCTGGGACGCGCCTCTCGAGCAGCAGTTACGCACCCAGTTGCGCTTGCCGCCGGAGCGCAGGATCAGCGACCTTTCTCACGGCATGCGTCTGAAACTGGCGCTGGCGTGCGCGCTCGCCTATCGGCCCCGGCTGCTGGTTCTCGATGAGCCCTTCAGCGGTCTTGACGCACTCACGCGCGACGAGATGATCGGAGAGTTCCTGCGCGAGCCGCGCGAAATGTCGATTCTCATCTCCTCACACGAGCTGGACGAAGTCGAGCGCCTGGCCACCCATGTCGCTTTCCTGGACGAAGGGCGGCTACTCTTCCAGGGCACGTTGCCGGAGCTGCGCGAGCACGCTAGGGAGGTGTTCTCGTGGAGCGGGCATCCCCGGGCCGAGGCTCCGCAGGCCGCCCACGCGCCGCTACGAACGATCTTCGTCTCGATGGTCACTGCTGCGCGCGCCGTCCGATGATCTGGCCCATCTTCCGCAAGGACTGGACACTCCTGTGGCCCTTGGCCGTCCTGGTCACGATCATCCAGATCGCGTTCGAATGGGCCATCTACAAATTTGGGTTCTTCGGAGCGGCGCCGCTGGCTCGCGAGCTTCTGCGTCTGCTCATCCCCGCCTGGTTCATCGGGGTCGTCGCACTGTCGATCGCTGTCGTGCACGAAGACACCGTGCCGGGTGTGGATCAGGACTGGCTCGTCCGGCCGCTCGCCCGGACCGACCTGCTGCTGGCAAAGATGCTGTTCGTCCTGGTTACCGTCTGCCTGCCGATGCTCGTCCTGAATCTCATCGACGAGCTCGCGTTAGGCTTTCCAGTGTGGCCGTCTTTGGGAGTCGCGCTTTACAAAGAAGGGTATCTGTTCATATGTCTGTTGGTTCCAGTCATGGCGGTCGCCTCCGCGACACGCAACATGATAGATCTGGTGGTGCTGGTAGCGGCACTGGTCGTTCTGTACGCCGCCACCTTGTGGCTCAGCGCGACGTTGTTTGACGTGGATCGATGCCCAACTTGCGATACCAGCATATCCTGGTTGCAACATCTCTTGCAGCACGTGGGCTTGTTCGTCGGGTCAGGAGTGGTACTCGCTCTTCAGTACTACCGGCGCAGCACCCAGGCCTCGCGCCTGGTGCTGGCAGCAGGTGTGGCGTCGCTCGTCATCGTGCAACTGCCGTGGAGCGTGGCTTTCACCATTCAAAGCTGGATGGGCACGCCTTTGGGGTCTTCACCGGCTGCAATCCGGATCACCGCGGACCCGGCCGAGGTAACCGATGGGACTGTCACCGGGCGCAGCAGACAGGACAGCGCCCGGCGTGCAACCCAGGCGCTCCTGCAGGGAGATGTCGATACGGCGGTGCTCAGCCTGAAGAGCGTCGCCCGGGGGCATGACGTACCGGTGATGTTGAATGTTCCATTGCGCATCACAGGACTGAAGCACGACGAGTTCCTCGTGGTCGATCGTGCCGAGATCTCGCTGCTGGATGCCCATGGCGAGGTGCTCTACAGGGGGACGGGCACCGAGCGCAGGTCGGTCCCGCTCTTTCCCGATCCAACTCAGCCCGAGATGGTGCGGCAGAAGTTTGCAATACCGGGCGCGCTCTACAAGCGAATCAGCCAGCGGGCGGTTGGTCTGGTCATTGATTACTCGTTGACACTCAGGGCCCTGGCGGCCGAGCACAAGATCCGTGCGGCCGATGGTGAGCTCTGGTCACCTTTGGCAGGGGTGTGCCAGTCGGGCAATGACGCGAGCGCCGCGTCCATTCGTTGTAAGCAGATAGGCGGGGCGCCGAACTGCTACGCGGCGACCCTGTACGGCCCGGATGGCCGGCACAATCCACAGGTGTACTCCTGCGGCTCGGACTATCGGCCGTTCATTCCCGCCACCATGCATATCATCAGCTTCGTCGGGATCGACCTGCCGATACGGGACGCCTATGGTGTCGCTCACTATGAAGTTGACGGTTCCGATCTTCCGAATTCCTACATCACGCTGAAAATCTACGAAACGGGCGAGCATTTCCGCCGTACGGTGGCTGGGCGTCTGCAACCGCCCGCTGCGGATTGATAGGAAATTATTGCTCAGCCCGAGCAACTTGTGCGCCGCCCGCCGGTCTGAAGCCGCAATAGTGCGGCTACGCTTCAGCGCAGCTCCGTCATCACGAAAACTGTGAATTTCCGCCGGGAGGGACGTTTGGATCTCGAGCAGCCTCGTGCCATCATTTGGGATTGTGTTTTCCGGCCGTGGTCCACTGAGTGATGCTGTCAATTTTTCCTGCGACATTGACCCGTCAAACCATTCTTCTCGCTCTGCTGACCTTGCTGGTCAGCGTCGCGGAAGCGGCGAACGCGGAGCCCGCGCCGTTCGATCTCGTAGGTCCGAGCCTCGCGGTCACAGTCACCCGCGGGGGGCAGACTCTCCCCATTACCCAGGTGCCCAACCTGGCGCCCGGTGATCGGCTGTGGATCCAGGCGGATTTTCCCGCCTCCCAGGCCGCTCATTACCTGATGGTCGCGGCTTTCCTGCGTGGCGCCACCAACCCGCCCCCGCAGAACTGGTTCTTCCCCTGCGAGACGTGGACCGCGAAGTGCATGCAGAAGGGCTTGACCGTCACGGTTCCGCCGGACGCGCAGCAGGTGCTCGTATTCCTCGCGCCCGAGACGGGTGGGGACTTCAGAACACTCGTGAGTGCGGTCCGGGGCCGTCCGGGCGCGTTCGTGCGCAGCTCCCAGGACCTGAACCAGGCCTCGCTCGATCGCGCGCGGCTCGAGAAATACCTTTCTGCCGTGCGCTCGATGAACGAAAGCGATCCGTCCAGGCTGAAGGAGGTCGCTCCCTTGTTGGCGCGCAGTCTCGCCATCAAGCTCGATGACAAGTGCCTGGACCGCAATACCCTCTTGCAGGCTCCCTGTCTGATGCAGGGGCACAGCTCGCTGATTCTCAACGACGGCCACAGTACGTCCATCGTCGAAGCGCTCACCACCGGTCCCGCGAGCGACCTGGCCATGGAGGCCAGCTTTACGCCGCAGCTCAGTTACGGCTACTACAGTCCCTACATCGCCTCCGTCCTGGATATTGCCCGGATCTTCGACTCGTTTCGGACCGCGCAGTATCAATACATTCCGGCGTTGACCACGCAGGAAGGAGAGCAGCTTGCTCTGACTCTCAACAGCCCGCCGTCGTTCCACAATCCGAAATCGGTGATAGTGGTCGCACTGCCGGCCGTGGAGCAGTCACAGCTGCCACCGCTGCATGCCGTGGATCCGAAGGCGACCTTCTGCCTGCGAAAATCAACCCTCGCGCTGCCCGTCGAAGGGGCACCCCTGGTCTTCTCGACGGCCTACGCTCACGACCTGACGCTCAAACTGACACGCAACGACGGCAAGACCGTCGACCTGCCAGCCCGGGCAGACGCGCAGCACGGTGGTTTCCTGATTGACACCAAGGCGCTGGGCGGCGCCGCCGTGGGCGATCACGTACGCGCCTCGCTGCAAGGCTACTGGGGATTCGAAAAATATAACGCGCCCAGTTTCGAGCTTGTCAACACACATGCGCAGACCTGGGAGCTTGCGGCTCCGGACGAGGGCGCTTTGGTTGTTGGACGCGACAAGACCGTCCGGCTCCAGGCGGGCAACGTGAGTTGCCTGGACAGTGTGATGTTGAAGGGGTCGGACGGCACGGAGCATCCAGCCGAGTGGAAGGCCGTGAAGCCCAACGAGGTGGAGGTCACATTGCCATTGCAAAACGCAAAGCCCGGCGCACTGACCCTGCTGGTATCGCAATACGGCGCTCCCCAGGCACAACCGGTGCAGTTGCAAGCCTTCTCCGAGGCGGCGCGCCTGGATAGTTTCGCCTTGCGGGCGGGCGACAGCCAGGGTGTCCTGAAGGGTAGTCGGCTGGACCAGGTATCAAACCTCGTGATCCAGGGGGTCGAATTCGTACCCGGGAAGCTCGACACGAGCCAGGGCGGTGATCAGCTCGCCATGGTGACGCGCGATGCCCAGCCCGTTACGACCTTGAAGCAGGGCGATGTGGTGGTAGCCAAAGTGCTGCTGAGCGATGGCCGCACGTTCCCTATCAACACCTCGGTTGGCGCGCCGCGGCCGCGTGTGACGCTGATCGGCAAGAGCGTGCAGACGTCGGCCTCGGCGAGTGAAAGCAACATCGAGCTCGCCAATGCCGACTGGTTGCCGCAGGATGCGAAACTGACATTCTCCATGCGTGCGCAAACGCCCGCGACATTCGTCCGCGATGGGCAGATTGAGGTGGCGATGGCGGATGAGAGCGCGTCGACGCTGTTGAGCATCGCCAACGGCGGTATCACGCTCGAGAATTCCAAGGTTGCAGTCGCAACGCTCGATCCGACCAAGGCGCTCGGCTCCTCGGCGTTCGGCCCGCTGCTGTTCCGCAGCATCGTGAATGGCGTGGCGGGGGACTGGCAGCCACTGGCAACGCTGGTGCGGCTACCGGGGTTGCGCGAGCTCAAATGTCCGGCAGCCGCAGAGCTGGCCTGCAAGCTGTCCGGTTCGAGCCTGTTCCTGGTGGATTCTGTGTCGAGTGACCCCGACTTCGCACACGCCGTGCAGGTTCCGGACGGCTTCCCCGGATACTCATTGCCGGTTCCGCATCCGAACAACGGCCTGTTGTACGTGAAACTGCGCGATGATCCTACGGTTGCCAGCCGCGCAACGCTGACAACACAACAACTTCCACCAACTCCTGAAGAAGCCGCGCGAGCTTCTGAAAGGCAGGCTGCCGCGCCGGCACAAGGCGCGGCACCGCAATAGCCCCCCGCACGGCTTGGATTGCGCCGGACCCGGCGGATGTCCGCCGCGCCCGGCTTTTTGCGTATAGTCACTCGGGAGACCTCGCGGCGCACTCAGCCGCTGCACGCGTATGCCCCCCGCAATAACTTCCAATTCAGGGGATAACACATGTTAATTTCAAGCAGCAAAACAGCGTTGACTGTCGGGCTCGCCCTCGGCCTTGCGGCCGCCACCGCCATGGCGGCGGATGAAGGGCCAGAGCCTCAGGGTGGACCGGCCTGGCATGGCTGTAGCGGCCTGCCGAGCCACGATCAGTTGGAGGATGCGCTGGATTCCGCGCGCGCGCAGTCCAACGGTGGGTTCAACCTGGATATGTGGGCCACGGTCGTGAACCGCGATGGGGTTGTGTGCGAAGTGGCGTTTACGGGTGCCAACAGAGGCTCACAGTGGCCGGGCAGCCGGGTGATCTCCGCGCAAAAAGCCAATACTGCCAATGCGTTCAGCCTGCCGGGCTTGGCGCTCTCCACCGCCAATCTTTATGCTGCGGTACAACCCGGTGGCACGTTGTATGGCCTGCAGCATAGCAATCCCGTAGACACGGCAGTCGCGTACCAGGGACCTGCGGCCAACTTCGGGCAGGCCAACGATCCGATGATCAACCATCGTATCGGCGGTGTGAACGTCTTCGGCGGCGGCCTCGGGCTCTACAATTCCAAGGGTGTGCTGATCGGCGGCATTGGTGTCAGCGGTGACACATCGTGTGCGGATCACAACATCGCGTGGCGCACGCGGCACCAGTTGAATCTGGATTTCGTGCCCTTCGGCGTGAGCGCGCATTCTGACGACAACATCAATTACAAGGGGCTGGTGCCTGACCCCAGTCTGGCGAATGACTTCTCGCATCCCATCTGCAAGATTGCCGGTGTGGATGCAGTATCGCAGATCAGTGCGAACCTGCCGGCCGTTCAGAAGGCGAAGCCCTGAACCAGACCTGCCGCCCGCATGGATGCGGGCGGCTGTACAGGCTCACTCGAGCACGGTCGGATGGCCATCCGAACGATAGACGACACCACCCTTCATGACGAAGGAGGCGTGCCGCAGAGAGTCCGGCTGCGCAATAGGATCCCCTGGTACCGCAATGATATCGGCGAAGCGGCCCGGCTGGATGGAGCCGACCTGGTCGGCGCGGCCCAGGAGCTCGGCGGCGTTGCGGGTGGCGGCCAATACCGCATCGATGGGCTTCATGCCGTTCGCGATCAACAATGCGAATTCCATGGTGTGATCGCCTTCCCCGATGTCAGTGCCATAGGCGATCTTGACACCCGACTGAATGGCGAGTGGCAGGTTCTTCTTGGGAAGCAGATCATTGGCGAGCTCTTTGGGTGCCGTGCCCGGTGTAAGCAGCTCAGGGTGGTCGCGCGCGGTGGCATAGAAAAGGTCGTATACGGTGAGAGTCGGGACCAGGTAGGTTCCATGCGACTTCATCAGGGCGAATGTCTGGGCGGTGGCGAAGGATCCGTGTTCGACTGAGTCAACCCCGGCGCGTACGGCATTTTCTATGGCGGGCGCGGGATAGATGTGGGCGGCGACCTTCATGCCCAGCGAATGAGCCGTTTCCACGACGACTCGCATTTCCTCATTCGTCATCAACTGCTGGCGCGGGTCGTCGCCGGTGGAGGCAATGCCGCCGGACGGCATTACCTTGATGAGATCGGCACCGCGGCGCCGGTGCTCGCGCACGCGAATACGGGCCTGCTCGGGTGTGTCAACGATGCCGTTCTCCCAGCCCGGGTGATACAGCTCCCGATCCATGCCGTTGCGCGGATCGCCGTGGCCTGCCGTGGGTCCGAGTGGTTCCAGAGATACCATCAGGCGGGGGCCGGGGATCTTGTGCGCATCAATCGCATTGCGAAGCGCGACCGACTCGTCTCCACCGCCAACATCACGTGCACTCGTGAACCCCTGTTGCAGCATCTGGCGGACAAACACCTGCCCGTCGAAAGCACGATCGATGTCCGAGTGCGTCACCCAGTATTCCGTGCTGTTTGTGCGGCTCGGAAGCATGGCCGTAACGTGCACGTGGCAGTCAATGAAACCGGGCAAAACAGTGGCGCCGGAAAGGTCGATCACCTGCGCACCGGCGGGTGACTTGAAGCCGTCCTCGACACCGGTGATCTTGTCTTCATGAATGGTGATCGAAACCTTCTGCCTGGTGGCCGCGCCAGTGCCGTCCATGAGGGCACCCGCGTGGATGACGATATCGGCGCAGAGCGAGCTTTCGGCCGTGAATGCCAAGACCAGGGCGGCCGCGAGGCGCGCTACGAGGGTGTGGTTCAAGTGGAGTGCCGGAGTGGAAATCGGGCGGCCAGTATAGCTGTTATTATCTGCTGGCCGTGCTTCGCATGAGTCTCAGCGCGTGATGGGTCCACTACTGACGTCCAAAATCCACGAAACCCTGCTGACGGCTCTACGGGACGGCACGGGCAGAGTCCACTGCTCAATGGATCTGGAACGATCGACGACGAGTGTGGAGGTGAGTCCGGAGCACTGGAGCTGGAATGGGCTGAAGTTTCCTTACCTGGCTGCCTGCAAGGATCGGACGATCTATTACTGGACCGATGGGGCTTTTCAGCCGCTGGCCCGCTACACCAACTCGCTGATCAAACTGGTGCCGACCGAGTGGGGACCGCCTACATTCGAGATCGATGGCATCAAGATGCTGCCCACCGCGCAGGTCTCGCCCTTTGCGGATGCTGAGCGCAAGGTTGGATTCATTCGGCCGCGGGGCAAGGTGATCCTGGATACCTGCGGGGGGCTGGGCTATTTCGCCTCGTGGTGCCTTCAGGGGCAGGCTGCGCGGGTCCATTCTTACGAGAAGAATCCCGATGTGATCTGGTTGCGCAGTCTCAATCCGTGGTCGCCTGAAGCGGGTGGCGCGTTGTCACTGGCGAATGCGGATGTTGCGCAGGCGATTGCCGGGCTGCCGGAGCAGAGCTTCGATGCGGTGTTGCATGATCCGCCGCGCTTTGGGATTGCGGGTGAGTTGTATTCGCAGGTGTTCTACGGCCAGCTCGCGCGGGTATTGAAGCCGCGGGGTCTTTTGTTTCACTACACTGGGTCGCCCAACAAATTGACGAGTGGGCGGGATGTGCCTAACGAGGTGGCCAACCGGTTGCGGACGGCGGGGTTTTCGACGGAGTTGCGGGGGGATGGGGTGCTGGCGGTGCGCCAGCGTGGGTAGCGGGTCAGTCAAACACCTCGTCGCCCGTTGGTTCGTAGTGGGGGATGGCGTTCATCTGGTGGCGCAGTGTTGATAGCGCGAGGTACATGCGCTTGCGGGCGCGGCTCTGGTTGCCGAGGGGGCGATGCTCCGGGATACAATGCCAGGGGTTGTAGGACAGGCGCTTCTCGAAATTGATCTGGGCCGGCAAATCAAACTTCTGGCGTGGGATGCGCAGTGTGGCGACCGAGACACGCGGCGACAGCTTCTCGGGCCATAGCACGGCCGCATTCTCGATGGGCATCAGGAACGGATCGGTCTGCAGCTGGATGCGGAAGTCCAGCTCTACGTCACCGCCGTTCAGGGACTTGACCATGGCTTGGCGCAGGTAGTTGTCCGGCGGGCGCAGCGGTAGCCGCGGAACAGGCGTTCGCTGGTTGCTTTTGGGCCATACCGAGTACTGCATCGCCTGGCCTTCGCCGAGCAGATACGGCACGCAACTGAAGTAGGGTGCCTCGAAGGGGCTGGTCTGAGTCTTTACCCACAGCCCCTGCATGATGAAGTCGAGCACGTGTGGCCGATGCAGGTTGAGGAAGTAGAAGATCGACGCGTTCTTCAGGCTTTCCACCTGCAGCTGCGCGTTCGCCCGCACGTCGGGAGTTACAAACGTCGGCGTCGATACACCAGTGAAATCCTGCGTGAATTTCTCTTCGTCCATGAGCTTGGGCCCCGGCACACCCAGCAGCTTGATACTGATACTCATGAACCCGACATCATCGATATCGGGATTCACATAGGGGCCCGGCCCTGAGAAGCGCACCCAGGCGCGGTAGGTCTGCGGCTTGGCGAAAACCCCGTGCCGGAAGCGGTCCGGCAGGTTCTCATGGACGATGAATTCGGCGCGCATGATGCCGTGAGTCTTGGTGTTACCACCCCGCTCGAAGCCACCCGGTTTCCATAGCCCGCGCATCTGCTTTTCGAAGGTCGAGATGATGGAGTCGACGAATTCTTCCTCGCCGGGCAGCAGCCGTTCCTGCGCGAGTGCCAGGCCTTCGTCCGTCCGCTGCCAATTGATCAGGGCCGTGGTCAGCCGGGCCACCGGGTCGCGCAGCAGGGCGTCGAAGGGTGGCCGCACGATCCGGTCGAAGCGTCGCTCCAATTGCAACAGCCTGAAGGTCGTGTCGGACAGCAGGTTGAGCCAGGCGGAGCCGGTATTCGCGGGCGGAACCGGGCGGGGTGTGTTTGAATCCATGACGGGTGTGTTTGAAACCATGGTGACCTCGCTATGCCGCGCCGCTGGCGTGGGGACCGCTGGCGCCAGTCCTGGCGAGGAAACGCAGGGCGCGGATTCCTGGCAGGAAGAAGTAGGCGCCGCCCGACACCGACACAAACTGGGGCAGGCTCTCGAGCCGTTGCGTGGGGCCGCCGGACTGGGGCATGGAGAAGTAGTCGCAGCGTGTGCCGGCAGCCTCTGGCAGCCGGTTGCCCAACAGAGGGTCGCTCTCCTCATGCAGGCCATTGAACCGGGTGCTCATGAGCCAGGCACCCTGAACAAATTCGAACTGCCGCTGGATGTTCGCGTTGAGGCAGATGAAGTGAAGCCCGGACTGTGCCGGCGGTGCGCTCAACGCCTCGGCCGGTGTCAACCGCACGCCGTACTCCCGGCCTCTGCGCAGCAGTCGATGAAACCGCGTCGACGCGGCCAGGTCCCGGGCCCGCGCCGAGGAGCTGAGTCCGAGGGTCCTGATGAGCCACGACAGCACCCCGATCCCGCCGGGCGGCAGATCGGCATTCCGCGGGTTGGCTCGCCTGATATGTGCGCCAATGGGGCACCGATGGCCTTCGGGGTCGGATTCGAAGGTGAAAGTATTGTCGAGCGGCGGGCGAGAGGCGGCGGGGGCCCGGTCACGCGAAACCGCAGCCGCAGCCAAGCCCGCGGTGCCGCCCGGGCTGGCAGGGCCGGGGCCGCGTGGGCTGCCAGTGGCGCCAGGGCCAGCCGCGGCGCCGGCAGCGGTGCCTGGCTCGCCGTCCAACACAACAGGTTCGCCGGTCAACGTCCGCCCAATCATCAGCGAAGCCAGCCGCTCACGCAGGGCCGGGACACCGCGAGCGCGTTTATCCACGGCCCGCCAGAACCCGCGAACGTCCTGCCGCAACGTGCGGAGCACCAGATAGGTACCGTTGCGGCCTACGTCCGCCTCGTTCGGGCTCTCCTCGGCGCGGGGCAGCTGGTGGTCCGGGTCGCGGCTCGCATCCAACAATGGCCGGGGTGTGTATAGACCGTATTCGTTCGGGTATCCAAGGATGAACTCGCCGAGACAACTCGAGCTCCTGTAACTGAGTTGTTCCTGGTCCGCGGCGGGAATCGTTCGCTGCCAGTCGAGCTCGGGCTGGGAGAGTCCGTCCACGAACCCGAAAGGCTCAACACCACTCATGTTGGCTGTCGGCAGGCGATACAACAGCTCGAAGCCAGGCGCGCACTGTGCCTCGACACTCCGCTGGAATGCCTCGAGATTGCCGGGCAGGGCGTAGAGTAACGCTGCGACATGCGGCACGCGATTGCCACTACCCCAGTCCCATTGCTCCGGCGCGTTCTCACCCACATCTCCCAACCGGCGTGTGCGGTTCGCGTCACCGGCCATCCCTTCGATAAACTCTTCGGAGAAGCCGCCCACCACGTCCGCACCAACGCCGAGCGCATGCATCCCCGCGCTGCTCAACGCAACCTGCAGCACTGTCTTTGGCAGCGGATCTTGAGACACCGAGCTCGCTACGGGAACGTGGCCCAACCACTCACGCGCCGCCGCAGCGTCTTTTACCCGCAGCAGCAGGAACACCGCCTCGGTGTGATGTTTGAAGCCGAACCGCAGCAGACCCTGGATGTCGTTGAGGTCGATTCCAGCTCCCAGTGAATCCGTATGTGCGCTCATAGCAGCTTGAGCCACGCAAGGGCCTCCGTGTCGCTCAAGTCCCGCTCGAGCCCCTGGCGAATGCGCGCGTTACGCTCGAGATCCGTCAGCGTGAGCCCGGGGTACGCCTTGTACCAGACCTGGGTCGGCAACTGATGCCGCCTCTGAAAGTACTTGAAGTGATGCTCGCGGCGCGCTCCACGCAGGAGCAGCCAGTCGGTGTGTGGCCAGCCAACTCCGCTGCTGAAGGCCACATTCAGGCCCCACGCGGCCTTGTTGATGAAATCGTCCATGTAGGCCTGATGCCCACCGTCGTAATTGCTCGTGAACAGCACCCTGCGTTTGTCATCGATAAACACCCACCGCGCGAAATGAATCGTCTGCACTCGGGCAAGATAGCCTCGCGTAAATATATGGCGGGCAGTGAATTGAATGACGGCGAATACGAGCGTGATGAGGGCGCGTCGGAACGCCCCGGGCTTTGCCGAGCCGAACGCTGTGTACTGGTTCGTAACATCGTGATCTTCGAGGCCCTGTAGCTCCCTGAGCAGGCCAGAGTCCGGGCGTGGGCAAATTTCCGGGTCCCGGGTCTCCTGCCTGCGCAGCTGAAATAACAGCAGTGGTGCAAGGGCGATCAGAAGTGGCAGCGCGAGTAGCGACAGCAGCAGGCTGAGCAGGAAGTTGGCCCACTTCGCGGCGAGCCAGGCTAACGGCGTTGGTTCAGGAGGCGTCAGCGACAGGCGGCGCGCATCGATTTCGTTCCTGACGAAGGCGGCCATCTCACGCCAACGCTCCCGCGCCTCCGCGGCCGATGCGACCGCGGTTCGGTCCAGTCGGGCCGAAAGAACCTGTTGCAGGGCGCTTTCCTGTTTGATCTGCAGGACCGTCCGCCCAACCCAGTTTACGTAGCTGGCGGCAATCGGCAGATCATGCGCCTGCATCCAGGCCAACAGGTCAGCGCGTGTATCGAATCCCTCGCAGTGCGTAAAGACCTCAGTCAATCCCGCAGCCGCACGTTGGACCATCTGGGCCAGGCACTGCGCGGAGGGTCCGTCGCAATCACCCACGAAAGCCAGGTAGTTCGGCAGATTGGGGCGCGGCACCCCGTACGCTTCGATATCTGCGAGGGTGGGATCAGTGAGGATAACGAACCGTACGAAATGCAGCTGCGCAAACTCCCCAAATGGCACGAGGGGATTGTTGGGATCCACCACCCCGGGTGCCGAGCTCATCGTGGCAAGCAGCGTTCGCAGTGCGGGCTCGCGCCCGGCCGCGATTCGCGCTACCACGGTGAACTGCGACTGCGGCGTCACGGTCAGAACTGCAGGCAGAAGTCGATCAACCGGTCCTTGTTCCAATACACCTTCCCCAGGTAAAACCCGGGGGAGATGAGCCGGATCTCGTCGCGGATGCGATGCGCCAGGATCGATGTCTCGGAATAGTCGAGAACAATACATTCCTGGCCATCGAGCCAACTTGGGCCTTTGTAGACCCGCGCAATGATGGCTTCGAGGCCAAAGGCGAGAATCCTGTTTTTCAGGGTCCCCTTGGCGGCGTCGAATACTTTTCCCTGCCAGCCGAAGTGATTGATGATCTCGGCTATGGCGGCGCTGTAGCGTGTGCCGGGTGCGATGATGGCCGTGCCATTCGCGGAGCCGTTGGGTATGTCACCCGCGGCATTCGAGCGGAACAGATCATCGAGTTGCGCCTGCGACATGGCCAATAGTTGGTTTGCGTCGTATGCCATTGTCAGTCTCCTTTTTTTTCCAGAATCGTTTCAGCCGCTTTTTCCGCGATCATGTACACCGCGCTGGCCAGGAAGAAGCCCGGGATGCGCGGGAATATCGATGCGTCAACGACGCGCAGCCCGCGCGTTCCGTGAACCCTGAAGCTGCTATCGACCACGCCGCCGTTCTGCGCGGGTCCGATCGGGCAGGAGCAGGAGGCGTGATGCCCCCAGGCATTGTTGCGAACGTAGTCCGCAAGCGCAGCGGCGGATTTAACATGCGCGCCGGGCGCGCACTCTTCCGCGATGAGCCCACAGGCGATCAGCGGGTGAGTCAATTCACGCACGAACTGGATGGCTTGCACCACGGCGGCAAGATCGCGCCCGGCGTGATCGTTGCCTTCCTCGAAGTAACGGAAATTGACATGAGGCGGGTCCCGCGGATCGGCCGAGCGCAAAGTGACCGAACCGGCGCAGTTGTGCGTATGGCCTTTCAACACAGCCCAGGTGAGGCGATCCTGGTAAGTCTGCAGGTAGCGGGAGAAGTCCCGGAAATAGCCCTCGAAACGGGTCGGCAGGGCCATGCAGAAGATGTCCGGATCGGGCAGGGACGGGTCTGAGCGGCGCACGAAGGCGAGGGCAGCTCCATTGGAGGCATACAGGCCCGAGCGCTCGGCGTGCCAGAGTTGCCACACAGGGTCGTCGCGCTCGAAGCGGGCGCCCTCGAGAATCCGCCACGGCCGTGCCATACGGTGTGTGACGGCCACTTCGTAGCGATCCTGCAGATTGCGTCCCACCCCAGGCAGATCCACCCGTACGGGAATTCCGTGCTCGCGCAAATGCGCAGCCGGACCAACTCCTGACAGCATCAACAGTTGGGGCGTATTGAAGGCGCCGCCGCAAAGGATCACTTCCTCGCGGGCACGCACCTCACGCCGCTCCCCCGCCGCATCACTCGGTAAGGCGTGTGCTCTGTACAGGTGCCGACCTTTCAGATATTCGACCCCACAGGCGGTGCCGCTCGAGTCAAACAGCACGCGGGTTGCCAGTGCGTCCAGCTCAATGTGCAGCAACTGTGGGTGATTCCTGGCTGCCTGCAGAACGCGCTCCCGTGCCCCGGTACGTTGGTGACCCGAGGTTGACAGCGGCGTGTAGCAGAGTCCCTCGAAACTGCGCGCCCGCCATGGTCGGGCATTCGGATCCGCGGCACTATGAAACCAGCGGAATATTCTGGCCAAGGGATGTTTCAGGCGGCGGGCGAATTCGAGCGCGGTTACGCCGATCGTCTGCACCAACGCCTGGTCGTCGAGAGCTTCCAACTCCTTCGGCCGTTCAGTGCGCAGCCAGCCATCCCAGCCATGTCCCGTCGGATCCAGCCCCAGCCGCCGTAATGCCCGCCACAGGGGGCGGTGGTGGCACGCCTCCAGTCGGCGTGCATGGCGGCGCATGCGTCGCGCACTCCACGAGTCATCGCCAGTCAGCTTGCGGATATGATTCCAGTCGGAGTCGTGCGCAAGCATGAAGATCATTGCATTGTGAGCCGTACAGCCACCCAGGGTCGCCGCTCGCGGATACAACACACCGCCGCGCCGTGCGTCATATTTGCAGTCGCGCTCCTGGAGCGCGTCGCTCGCATAATGACGCACGTCGAAGTCCCAGCGCAGGTGCGGGTTTTCGCAGCAGAAGGCGTGAAAGCCGGGAACGGAGTAGTCATCCGGCAACCGCTGGCCTTGCATCGCCAGGACATCTCCTCCGGCTTCCAACAGGAATACGCGCCGGCCCGCTTCGGCCAGCCGCGCCGCGAGCGTCCCGCCGCCGGCTCCAGAGCCGACGATGACGTAGTCCCAGCGAGACTCCACGGGGGCGTTCATATTGGCGATCAGAACGTTTTCAGGAACGCGATCAGGGCATGCTTGTCCGCATCGCTCAACTCGGGCTCCTTGCCGAAGGACTGCTCGTCCTTGGTCAGGCCTTCCTGGTCATTGAACTGCGCCGTCCCGAAATAGTGGCCACGATTGACCACCAGGTCGGGACACTTGCTGAGCTTCAGCATCGGGCCTGCGAGGTTGGAGAACTTGCTCGCCAACTCATCGTCGGAAGCACCAACGGAGCTCAGAAGGTCGGCCTGCAATGTCAGTAATACCTTGCTGACGTCGCGCAGGTGCGCGGCCTGAACGGCCGGGTCGTCGCTCTCGGCTCGCAGCCTCAAGTTCGCGAGGAGGCCCACCGGCATGCCCTTGGGGATGGGACCGAGCGCTATGTCGCCGCCCGAGCTGACGAAGCGCGGCAGCCACCAATGCGTGTCCTTCTGCAGGGGACGCAACGGCTCCGGCACGAATCCAACCGGTATCGTCAGCTGGCTGCGCTGCGTGGTGCGGTCGATAGTGCCGGGGACTTTGCCGGCCAGCAGGGCATCCTGGTCGCGCTTTTCCGGCCAGAGCATCTGCTCGATGGACGCCTCGAACACCTTCATGCGGGCCGCCACGGATGGGTCCGAGTCAAACGGGCCAACGCTGTTGTTCAGCAGGAACGGCGCGGTGGACCAGATGCTTATCAGGGACGGAACCCGGGTGTAACCGCGTCCGCCGGCGGGCATTTCGTAGGCAATGCGGTCTGCGGTGAATGGATCGAACAAAGTGACCGTGCCGACAGATGGCAACTGCTTGTAGGAATGCGAGGAGAAGTTATCCCAGATGTTGCCGCCCAATGCGTTGGTAGCCAGGGGGCTGCAGGCGTTCGTGCGCAGCAGCGTCACCGGAATGCGCGCATCCGTGGACAGGTAGTTCCCATCGAGGAAATCGGGCGCGGCTACGATCGCGCGCATCTGCTTCTTGTAGTCATCAGATTGGGTCCAGGTCCAATAGCGCTTGAAACATTCGAGATAGAGCGTCCCGGCGCAGCGGTCGACGTCCAGGTTCAGATCCGGCGGGGGCACGGGGCCCTTGCTCGAATGACAGCGGGCGCAGGTGTCGGCAAACACTTCCTTGCCACGGGCCAGGTTGCGCGCATCGGTGTCCAGGTACTGGGGGCCCCCGGGAGCATCCTTCAGACGGTCCGGCTGAGCCGCTTTGAGGAAGAACAGTGCTGTGTTCGGTGTGCCTGCCTCCGTGGCCTGCCAATAGGAGGAGTTCTTTTCCGCCACCGCAATTTCGATCGGCGTGATGGTCTTGCCACCCACGACCGGGTTGAAATGGGTCAACCACTCCTCGCTGAACAGGCCAATATTGAGGTAGACCCGGTTGAGGGCGCCAAGCAGGCCGACAGAATCCGCGCCGTCCTTCAGCACGTGCGGCGTGCGCGTGACCCCATCCGCCTTCGAGTAGAACTCTGTGAGCGCGCCCGTGCTCATGAAGTCATTGAACTGCTTGTTGTGCAGCTCGCCGCCGGCGAGGTTCTCGTGCCACAGCCGCTTGGCCAGACCCATGCGCGATACGAAGTCGTACACCGCATTCATGGTCCGCGGGTTATTGATGTTGTCCGTCGAGATCAGCGACGTGTCCATCGAGCCTGGCCGATAGGTCTTCACCAGCTGGTACATGAAGTTCTTCTGGCCCGCGGGCTGGTTCGAATCAAAGATGAACAGCCGATCCACCCACATGTATTGCGCCCCGACCGATGAGCTGAGGTTGGCAAAGGCGGGCGCCCCCGGGTCGGCGGGGGGTTTGATGGGGCTCGGGCCTACGTGGCAGAAGCCGCAGGACATGCCAACCCGATACGGCCGGATCAGGTCCGCGCGGTTGTAGTAGGACGGATCGCTGTAGTAGCGCTCCGGATCCCACGCCTTGGCGGCCTTCTCATCGAAGTCGGGGTTCGGGAACAGCCGCAGGCCCATGATTCCGGTTGCGTAACCGTAGTAGGAGCCTACTGGCTGGGTCGTGCCGTCGCCGAGCGGCTTGCCGCGCGAGCCGATCACAACACCGGGATAGTGGCTTGCGTCTTCGAAGGGATCCGCTGGGCAGTCCTTCGTGCGCACATCGAGCCATAGCCCGTGCCGGGCCTTGTCAGGACCCGTCGGATTCTCGAAACAGGGCTCGTTGACGAGCCCGAGGTAGGTCCAGCGGTTGGCCCGTGAGTACCCGAGGCTCGGATGCGAGCTGATGGCCTTCAGCAGGTCGAACGCGCCGAAGGTGTATTGCGTCATCTGGTTCCAGAAGCGGTCGTTGCCTCCGGTCCAGACCAGCCACATGTTGCGGCCCTTGATTTCCTCCGGGGTCAGGGCCAGGCCGCCATCCATGTCGTGGAAATAATCGTCCGCGGCGTGTGGAAACGATGCCGCGCCCCGACCGGCGCTGCGCGCCTCGTCCAGGACATTGCCGGACTGCGGGTGCCTGCCGCAAGATGACAGCAGGGCGCACGCCAGCACTGTCAGCAATGTTGATATGAGGTTCTCGCCCCGTGCGCGGTGTTGACTGTTCATTCGAATTCTCCCCGGTTCCGCAGCGTCGGTATAACAAGCTTCACAATGATGCGCAACGTGCGATAAATGCGGGACTCGTAACAGTGGTGAGACAAAGGCACGCCCCGGAGGGGACGGGGGCTGGCGGTGCCTGCCGATGCGCGTGCAACCGTCCAAACTATTGATGCGCGCGCGCTCACCTTGCTGCGATGCGCGCCAGCGTCGTGCTGCATCTCAGTCGTGCTGCATCTCAGTGGAGTTGTGTTGGCATACCTCGCCCGATGGCCCGTGGGTACCTGGCGGTGGGGCATCTCGAGAACCCGTGGCGAACATACGGGCGCGCCAGGACCCACCCGCCAGGCGGTGGGTGCCGCGGGAGTTCGGCTCGAAATTGGGGTGCGCACCCGGGTAGGCATGCTTCTTGCGGGCACTGCCGCGCAGGGTTGGCCGGCAAGGCCAGGGATCGAAGGGGACGATGTTGGTCTGCGCGAAAAAAGGATGTGGATGGCTCGCAGCAGTCGCCCTCGTAGTACTCACCTGTTCGCCGCGTGCCGGTTGGACGCAAGCAGTGGAAGCCGCATTGCGTGGTAGAGCGGCACCGAACGCGCAAATCACTGTACAGAATACGGCGACGGGGCTGAACCGCCGGACTCGAGCGGCTGCTGATGGCTCATACAATATCGTTGGATTGCCGCCCGGTCCCTATCGCGTGGATGCGGGCCCCGGCACGGAGGCGAACGTTACGCTGACGGTTGCCTCGACGATCACGCTGGACCTGCAACCGCAGGCGCCGCGGGAAGAGCTTGCAACAGTTACCGTAAAGACTACCCGGCCCATCGAGATGAAGACCTCCGAGATCGCCACGATCATTCCACAGGCTCAGATCCAGACCCTTCCGCAGATCACCCGCAATTTCCTGGAGTTTGCCGATACGGTGCCCGGCATGGCGTTCTCCGTGGACAAGAATGGCAATACTTCACTGCGCAGCGGGGCGCAGAACGACAGCTCGGTCAACGTGTTCATCGATGGTGTAGGTCAAAAGAGTTACGTCACGGAAGGCGGGGTGGCCGGGCAGTTCTTCACGCAGGGCAATCCGTTTCCGCAGCTCGCCATCGGCGAATACAAGGTCATCACCTCCAATTACAAGGCCGAGTATGACCAGATTACCAGCGCCGCGGTGACCGCCGAGACCAAGTCCGGGACGAATGAGTTTCACGGCGACGCGTTCGGCACCTTCACAGGACAGAACCAGCGCGCGGCGAGCCCTGCCGAGGTGAAAGTGGGCTACAAGACCAAGACGAGTGATAAGGAGTTCGGCGCGGCTGTTGGCGGTCCGATCATCAAGGACGTGCTGCATTTCTTCGTTACCTACGAGGGCAAGAGGTTCGACACCCCGATTGCGGTTTCGCCGGGCAATACTCTCGGGGCTCCCTTCCTGCCACCGGAGGTGGCAGCACAGTTCGGACCTTCCTCCCTGCCATTCAAGGAGGACCTGTATTTCGGCAAACTGGATTGGGCGCCCAGTGACAAGGACCGGTTCGTGCTCAGCACGAAGGTGCGCCTGGAGACGCAAGCTACGAATATCGGCGTCGCCAAGGCGGCATCAACGAGTATCGTTGTGGATAACAATGACACGCGCATCGATGGCCGCTGGCAGCACACGGAGGATCACTGGTTCAACGAGTTGCTGGCGACGTTCGAGGACGCATTCCACGCGCCCACGGCGCGCACGCTGGGCTACGGGGCCAACTATACCTACCAGCCCGTCCAGGACGAGCTGATACTCAATGTCGGTCCGGCGAGTCCCCTGGCCACTCAGAACAAGGCGCAGCGCGGACCTGCAATCCAGGACGACTTCACGTTGAACGGCCTGCAATGGCTGGGCGATCACACCATCAAGACCGGGTTCAAGCTCAAACGCGTGGTGTTGACGGCGCAGGATGCCCAGGACATCAATCCCCAGCTCTACTACGACGTCAATCCCACCGGTACCGCACCGATACCCTACAAGGTTCTTTTTACCAACCCGGTGCCCGGCCTGAACCCGGTTGCAAGATCCGACGACACCCAGTTTGGCATCTACCTGCAGGACGACTGGGCGCCCACCCCGAAGCTCACTCTCAATCTGGGTGTGCGCTGGGATTATGAGAAGACCCCTTCCTATCTCGATCACGTGACGCCGGCCAACGTGATCGACGCATTCAACACGCAGGACCCGAACGCGCCCGCGGGTCAGACCTATGCGCAGAGTCTCGCCAAAGGTGGTATCAACATCAGCGACTACATCAGCGACGGCCACAACCGCTCGGCGCCCACCGACCAGATCGCGCCCCGATTCGGCGTGTCATACGATCTGAACGCTGATCAGAAGCACGTGGTGTTCGGTGGAGCAGGGCGCTCGTACGACCGCGATCTGTACGACTATCTGCAGCTCGAGCAGACCAAGTCGGCACTACCCGCGTACACGATCTTCTTCAATGTGCCCGAGCGGCCCTGCACGCCTTCACCCACGTGCATCGCCTTCGACCCGGTTTACCTGAGCGGCCTGCCGAACCTGCAGCGGTTGGTTGCCGCCAGCAACGTCGGCCAGGAGGTCAACCTGCTGAACAACCGCCTGAAGGCGCCGTACTCCGATCAATTCAGCATCGGCATGCGCAACCGCGTGGGTGACTGGAACACCAGTGCCACGCTGGCCCGCATCCTGAGTCACAATGGATTCGCATACACCCTGGGCAACCGTCTGCCGGACGGAACGTTCTTCCAGAACGGCAATCCACCCTTCAACTACCCAATCCCCCGCTTCGGCTCGCTCATTGTCGGCAACAATGGGATCGAGACGCGCACTACGCAGGTGTTGCTGTCGATCGAAAAGCCATATACCGACGAATCGCGCTGGGGTGTGACGTTCGCCTATACGTTCACCGACGCGAAACATAATCGCGACATCATCGAGCACTACGCGCTGGATGAGCCGACCATTGGACAGTATCCGTTCATCGCCTCAAACGCGGCGGCCAAGCATCGGTTCGTGACCTCGGCGACCGTTCGCGGACCCTGGCAGACGACCGTGGGCGCCAAGTGGGTGCTCGCAACACCCATTCCGCACAATGATCTGGGCTGCTATCTCCCGGACGGCCAGGTATTCGCCACCGGCAGCAGATGCACTCCGATAGCGGCACGGCCGCCGGATACGCTCGGCTTCCGGGATTTGGATCTGCAGGTAACCAAGGACGTCGATCTGGGCAATGCGCTCTCAGTGTACGTCCGGCTGGATCTGCTGAATGTATTCAACAACACCAACTATGCTGACTACCGTACGAACTACGGTACCAACGGCGTACCGCCCGCCAATCCGGTCACCTTCAATCAGATTGGCAATCTCTTCGGTACGTCACGTACCCTCAAGCTGCAGGCGGGTGTGAGGTTCTGAAGCCGCCGGCCGCGGCTTTTACCTGCGGGTAGGCACGGGGGTGACGCCGGGCTCCAGCCGTTGTACCTGGAAGATCGGCCGCAGTGCCAGTGTCAGCTTCGTCATGCCGTCGACGTACTGGGCGCCCTGGAGGCGAAAACCGGTGCGGGTGCGGATGTTACGCCACGCCCGCCCGAACCCCTCAGTGTTACAACGATGTGTTATTCCGGACGGCGGCACCATCCGCCACCAGCTCGGGTGCGCAAATCCGTGCCGGGTCAGGTCGAAGGCCATCCCGGAGATGTTGAAGGTCATCTCGATCTCTTCGCGCTCCGGCCCGTCCTGGAGGGCGCGCAACGGCAGGAACATCAATCTGACCTGGTTGAACCGGATCCCGCCGTAGTACGCTGTCAACGCCTGACATTCATCGTCGGCATACCTGAAAATCAGCAGCCTGCAGCCATCGTCGTATTGGTACGCGTCGCTCATGTCGGTATTCTTGAATTGCGCCACCTTCATTGTGTCCGAAAGCCACCGCCAGGGAATCGAGCCGCCTACCAATGCACTCTGGTGAATTTCACTAGCTGCGCCGCGAAACGCCTGTTTGACGTTGCGGCGGCCGCATTGCGTGTGTCACCCTCATATCTCAAGGGCCCAAAACGTGCTGCGATGATGTTCGCGACAGTTCGTGGACACCGGCCGCAGTGCACAGATAAGGAAAGTTGCAGTGCCTACTGCATCGCACAAGGTCCTGCCGATGTGTTGCGGTGCGTTCTTTCGCGCACCGGAGGCGATTGCGGCTCTCCAGGCATGGGTCGTGGAGGACCTGCTGGACTGCGCCACGGCTGACAATTGTGCGCGCATCTGGATTCCGGCCTGTGGCACCGGCGAGGAGGCGTACTCGATCGCCATGTTGTTGATCGAGCATTTCCAGGGGTACGGGCGCGAGCCGAATCTCAGGGTTTTTGCCACCGACGCAGAAACAAACGCCATCGAGGTGGCGCGCGCCGGCGTGTATGCCGAGTCAGACATGGTGGGGGTGTCCGCGCAACGCATGCAGCGCTTTTTTCAGCGGTACGGGAGCAACCGTCTGCAGGTCGACGCGGCGTTGCGTAACTGCGTGGTATTTGCCACGCATGATCTGGAAAACGACCCGCCATTGTCGCGGCTCGATTTCGTCAACTGCCGGGAGGCCCTCGCGCGGCTCGGCGCCGAGAGCCGCACGAAGCTGTACTCGCTGCTGCACTTTGCGCTCAACGAAGGCGGTTACCTGCTGCTCGATCCGAATGAAACCATTGCGCCTTCGACCGACCTGTTCCAACCCATCGGTCCCGAGGGTTATATCTACAGACGGCTGGGTGCGGCGCATCAGTCGGTGCCGCTCAGACTGCTGGCGGCCTCGGTAGATGCGGCGCGCAACACCCGGGGGTCACTGTCCTGGCCCGGCAATGTTCCGCGGCGGCTCGTCGGGGCGCTGCCCACGGAGGCGCAATTCCAATCAGCGCACGAAGAGCTGGTGACGTCGCGGGAGAAGGTCCAGTCGCTGAACGAGGAGCTGCTTGCCATCAACAGTCAGCTCGCCGCGAGGGTGCATGAGATCGAGAGCGCGCAGCGCAACATGGCAGAGATGCTGGGCGCAACTCACATTGCAGTTGTCTCTCTGGATGCGCAATTGCGCCTGGAATGGTTCACCCTTTGCGCGGCAACCCTGCTGAACCTGCGGGATGCGGATCGTGGCCGCCCCTGGTGTGCGCTGGCACGTGGGTTTGACGAGCAGCTCACCATCGACGCACAGCTGGCCATGGAGACCCGCATGGCTATCGAGAAGACTGTCCGTGGCTATGACAACAAATGCTACCTGCGCCGGGTGCAGATATGCCGGGCGGAGGATGTCGGGGTCGGCGGTGTAGTAGTTACTTTCGTCGACATCAGTACGCAGGTGGAATCGGATGCCCAGCTGCGGCGCTTCGCTGCGATGTTGCGCGACGCGGCAGATGCCATCGTGGTGACGGATTTCGGTGGGCGCATCGTCGCCTGGAACCGCGGAGCACAACGACTCTACGGCTACACTCAGGCGGAAGCTCTGAAGCTGAATATCCGCGACCTCATGACAGGCGAGCGGCTCGACGCCACGCTGGATGTCATGTGCCGGGTGGCGCGCGGGGAGACGATGCCGGCGTTCGATACCCAGCGCCGGACTCGCGAGGGCCGGATCGTCGATGTTTCGGCGACGGTTGCGTTGTTGTTTGATGCCGCTGGAAACCCCGAGTCCCTTGCGGCAACTGAGCGGGATATTACGGCGCGCCGGCGCTCGGAAGACGAGACGCGGATGTTGAACATGAGACTCGAGCAGCGCGTGGCGGAGCGCGCCGCGGAACTGCAGCACAGCGAGGAGCAGATTCGCGCGATTCTCGATGCCACGGCTGATGCGGTCGTGACCATCGACATACTGGGCAGGATTGCAACATTCAATCGAGCCGCGGAGCGGATTTTCGGCTACCTCGCGAGCGAGGTGATTGGTGAAAATGTCGCCATGCTGATGCCCCCACAGGAGCGGGTTGGACGCTACGGCTACAAGGCGACAGCGGCCCGCGCGTATGCTTCGCGTCTGGTCGGGGGTAGCCATGAGATTTCCGGCCGCCGCAAGGATGGGACGATCTTTCCGATTCAGCTCAGCATGAATTCGGTCGAAGGGCGTGACCTGTTCGTGGGTGTGGCCCGGGATATGACGGAACACAAGGCGCTGCAGAAGGAGATCATCGACGTTGCCATGCTGGAGCAGCGGCGCATCGGCCAGGAGCTGCACGATGGCACGCAACAGGAACTGACTGGTCTCGGGTTGTTGGCGCTGAATCTCGCTGAGTCTCTCGGCCGCAGCGGGTCGGCCACCGCGAGCCAGGTCGCGGCCCGCGTCGCAAGGGGCATCGAACAGTGCAACCAGCGGGTGCGCTCACTCGCGCGCGGTATGGTCCCGGTGCCGGTGGACCGCGAGGGCTTGATGACGGCACTCGCCGAGTTGGCCCGGCAGACCACCGAGATACACGGCTTGCCCTGTGGATTCGAATGTCCATCGCGCGTTGAGATTGATAATGACAACGAAGCGACTCATTTGTACCGAATCGCGCAGGAGGCTGTGAGCAACGCGACCCGCCACGCCAAGGCGAGCGCCATCTGGATCCGCCTGGAGCAGGTAGAGGGCAGGCTGGTGCTCGAAGTGCAGGACAACGGAATCGGCCTGCGGGCGCGCGGTGTGACCGGCAAGGGTGTTGGTTTGCGCCTGATGGAGCACCGCTGCGCGATGATTGGTGGCACTTTCGTGATCGAGCCGCGGCAGGATGGGGGAACCTGCATAGCCTGCTCGGTAACGCGGGCCCAGGACAGTTCGGTCCAGGACGGTTGAAGCCAGGATCGTTGGGCCAGGATCGTTGGAATAATATGGAGCACAAATTGCCAGGCTCTGGACGTGTGACGGTCGCGATCGTGGATGACCATCCATTGGTGCGCGAAGGGCTTGCCGCCCGGATCAGCGCCCAGCCGGACATGGAGGTGTGCGGTGAGGCGGCCGACATCGAGTCGGCGTTGGATTTGATCGTGACGAAGCGGCCGTCGCTGGTCATAGTTGACATCGCCCTCAGGAATGGACACGGCATCGACTTGATCAAGAGGGTTGTCGCCGCGGGCGTGAACACCCGGATGCTGGTGGTCAGCGCCTACGACGAATCCTTCTTTGCTGAGCGGGCACTGCGAGCGGGTGCCCTTGGTTATATCAACAAACAAGAGCTGCAGGGACAGGTGGTGGAGGCGCTTCGCACGGTGCTGCGTGGCGAGCGCTATCTGAGTGCCGTCATGGCCCAACGGCTCATCGCGCAAGCGATCGGAAGTAAGGTGGCGCAGGGCGGGACGGAAACGCTGACTGACCGTGAGCTACAGATTTTCCAGTTGATCGGCCGAGGCAAGAGCACGCGCGAGATTGCCCAGGAGTTGAACGTCAGTGTGCATACGATCGACTCTCATCGCGAGCATATTCGAGCGAAGCTCGATTTACACAACGGTACGGAGCTCATCCAACGGGCCGTGCAATGGCATTTCGAAAACGGCTGAACCCGCTCCAACCGGTGGTAACACCGTCATCTTGCGGCCTGCGTCAGAATCGTGCATCGTGCAGCGGATGATGCGGGTAGGTGCAAATCGGTTGAGGTACGGTGGCGCTCGCCATTGGGCGGCTCCATTCGTCCTGGCTATGTTGTGCCTGCGAGCGTTCATTCCCGCGGGATTTATGCTCGCGCCCGTGGATGGACGGCTCGTAGTCGTATTATGTGACACCGACGCCTCCGCAGTGACCCGGGATCACACCGGGCCGCGTAGGTCGCCGGGCCAGCATCATGATCGAGCGCCGGGTCTTTATGCGCTGAGCAATCACGCGCCAAGCCATCACGTACATGCCAAGAGTGATGCCAGTGCCGCGGGGCACCATCACGCCCAGACGGATCCGACCTGTCCTTACGCGCAGAGCTCGGGACCTGCTCCACTGCCCGTGCTGCCCGCGCTCGCGGCAGTCCAGATTGCAACTCTGAGCCCACCGCCGTCCCAGGCTGCGCAGACTCACTCCCGCTTTGGTCCGACACGCCAGCAATCCCCACGCGGTCCTCCGCGCCTCGCCTGATCCGTTCCGAAGGCGCGCCTGGCGCGCGCCCCCAAACACATGACCGCGTCCGGAAGTTGCCGGGTGTGGTGGTGCGTGTCCTTTGCTCCGTTATCAGGTGAGGTCATGAAGAATTCTGCTTTCCGGCGCCGTGGTACGACCACGCCGCTGATTTGTTGCTGTTTGTTGATTCCGCTGTCGGCCACGATTCCCCGGACCGCCAGCGCGTGTGCCAGCTGCGGCTGTACCCTCAGCTCGGATGCCGCGATGGGATACTCGGCGAGTGCCGGCCTTCGCTTGAGCCTGCAGTACGACTACATCCACCAGGACCAGCTGCGTAGCGGGACGCACTCCATCTCAAGTGTGCCGGACGGCAGCGAGCTGGAACGCGAAACACTTAACCGGTACATCACGGCAGGGTTGAGCTACAGTCCCAACTCATCCTGGAACGTCAGTCTGTCCGTACCGTATGTCGTGAGAACACACTCGACGTACGGTGACTTTGATGCCGCGGCTGAGGAATTGCCGGAGTTGAGCAGCTCACGTAGCTCGAGCCTGGGCGATGTCCGCCTCGTCGGGAGCTATCAGGGGCTATTGCCGACGCACAATCTGGGGGTGCAACTCGGCGTGAAGCTGCCCACCGGTCACTACGGAACGGCTGTCAATTTCTATGGGGGGCCCAATGCCGGTACGCCGCTCGATGCCAGCCTGCAGCCGGGTACGGGCAGTACCGACATCATTGTGGGTGCCTACTACTTCCAGGCGATCAGCCAGGACCTGGACTTCTTTGCCAACGGGCAGTTTCAGAGTGCCGTCAAGCACCACATGGACGAGCCCGGGGATGACTTCCGCCCGGGGAACGCAACCACTGTGAGCTTCGGGCTGCGCTACGTGGCCTATCCGCAGCTGATTCCTCAGCTGCAAGTAAATCTCCTGCGCAAGTCGCGCGATCAGGGGGCGTTGGCAGACATTCAGAGCACCGCGGGAAATGTTGCGTATATCAGCCCGGGCTTCAGCGCCAAGGTGGTGGGCAACCTGCACGTGTATGGATTCGTGCAGGTGCCGGTCTACAGCAACCTCTATGGGTACCAACTCTTTCCCCGCTGGACGGCCAGCGCAGGTATGAGTTACGACTTGTAGCCGGCGATTGGGTTGGGAGTGGAGCTAGCGGGCTGACGCGTCATGGTGAAATCCTTGCGACGTGAGCCTGAGATTGGTCAGGTCGATACCCTGTTGCCGCAGCATGGTGGTGACCGCGTGTTGCAGGCCTGCAAGCTGCATGCGGTCGCCACTTCGCAGGTATTCCCTGTGTGCCAATGAGCTGATGACGACCTGGTAGGCGATTCGTTCGCCCATCTCCTGGCGCTCGGTATTGGTCATGGCGCGTAGCCGCGCATTACCCAGAAAAATATCGCGCACCTGTCGATGCGCTCCCTGAATCTGGACATCCTGCGCAGCGCCACCGGTAGTGATCTCCCACGAAGCCACCAGGAGCTCGGCCATGTCGTCGGCGACGTTGTGGCTCGAATAGCCCTTGCTGGCCATGCGATGGTCGAATTCCTTGAGTACTGTGTTCCCGGCGAAGGACTCTTCCATCTGTTCCCGGAGGTGCGGCAGTGTCTGGCTCAGGGCGACAACGGTCTCCTCCCGGATCCGGTCGCTTACAGCCTGATCGGGGATATACGTCAGTGTTGGTGCGCCCGCCGCACCGGGTGCGAGCGAGCCGGGGCCCCGCGCGGAGGGGCGCTCCGTGGCAGCAGTGCCCATGATCCCTGCCGGCGCGTTGCTGCCTGCGGCATCGTGGCCCCCTGGCTGCTGCGAATTGCTCAACCCCCGCGTGTTGCTGAGGATCGACTGGCTGAGCGCGATGTTCCCGTAACCGCGCCCGAGGCTCGCCGTGAAACTCGGGTTCCACTGGGCGAGCGCGGGCGCGCTACTGAGCAGCAGCAGGGCGAATGCGATGCAGGCGGACCGAAGGGTCATGCCGCATCTTACGTCTTGCTCCCCATGGTTTGCATGCCCTGGCCGATGGACTTGATGGCGTTCGCGAACGCATCGGACAACATTCCAAACAACTGCGAGTGAGCCTGGAACTTGGCCATGACCGTCTGGAACTGCTGGGCGCCCGAGCCACTGCTGTCGCCGGACAGGCTGCTGAGCTGATTGCTCTCATTGACGAGATTCTGTGCCATGGTGCCGAGTGCCTTGCCCATGGCGCGCGCAATCGCTTCCAGCCAGCTCTCGCCATCACCGCCGCCTCCGCCACCGCCGTCCTGCTGGCCCTTGATGCCGAGCGCAATCGTCAGCCGTGTCATGGAGTCAGTGACATTTTGCGACGCCGGCGCAAGGTTGCCATTGCGGAAAGAGGCGTCGAGAACGGCCTGCGCGCCCGGCGAGTCGCCGCGCGGCGCGCCGCTTGCTTCACTGAAGCTGGCGCCGAAGACATTCACGGCCGCGTCGCGGGCGTGACCTGTAATTCCCATCTGCGTGAGCGAGTTGTCGAAGGAATTCGTGGTTGTCAGGGCCAGCGCCTGCCGGCCTGCGGCCAGGGCGGCCGGTAAAGTGCCACCGGTCTCGATGGTGGCCGCCAGCTCGACGCCCTGTGCCAACGTGTTGATGTTGATGTTCAAACTCATGTCGCACCCTCCAATCTACCTAGATGGATAGCCTTGGGCGAGCATCTCCGATACCGGCGCGCGCGTCAGCCCGTACGTACCCTAGCTAGGGTTCTCCCGAGTAGCTGGTGGACTCCGTCGCGGCCGCTGCAACCTGGTCGATCGTCAAGCCCCGTTTCCAGGAGTCGGCGAGGGCGGCCAGCCGCTGGCGCGTCTGGCGGGTGAAGGCCCCCTCGATGCCCGACAGATCGGCTTCGATCTTCAGTGGGTACAACTGTCGCGCGGCGCTGCTGCTGTTGAACAGCTCGACGAGCCTTGCCACGCATGTCCGGTAGGTGGGCTCCGAGAGGTAAGGCCGATGCGTGCGCTGGCAAAACCAGACGGTGAGATAGGCAAGTGGATCGAGCTGCCTGCGCGGTGCGATTCCCATGGAGTTACCCGGCAGCATCCCCGCGTGAAGTGGCTGCTGTGCGGTCCAGAAGCGCGTTGCTCCCCACGAAGTGAGTACTCCGCTGGGCACATCGCCGCGCCGTAATCCGAGTGCCACGGCTTGCGACAGTCGCTGTTTGCCGAGGCCGCTGCCACTTTCGCCGACGATGAGCAGCAGTTTCAAAAAGCCAGGGTAGCCGTGGTCCCCGAACCTGCGGCACAGCAACTTCAGGACCGCGAGACAACGCTCGTCATCGGCCGTGAGCTCCAGGAACTCGCCCAACCGCGTGGCGGACTCGCGCCATGGCTGTGCGAGTTGTGACTCGATGAGCACCTGTCAACGCAATGGGCTGAAGATATGTTCGGCCCAGTGTTGCACGGTGGCATCCGAATCCGGCGCCGCCGGAAAATCCACGGTGCGCACTTGGTCCGGGGGGCGGCCGCTCCAGACGTCCAGAACCAACAGGTCCTCGGCAGTATCGCGTGGCTGTTGAATCGCGGCGCTCATGGCGGACGGACCGGCCACGGGAATCTGTTCCTGCGCGCGCTCAGGCCCGCCTGTATCGCGCAACCAGGTATCCAGCGCAGACTGACCCGAGGAATCCGGGGCGACCTTCATCGGGGGATAATAGCGTCCACGTATGCAGGCAGTCAGTTAGGGAAAACCCGAGGGCGGCGGGAAATCACTGCCTGGCTATACTTACTCATGGCAAAAGAGCAGGGCGCGGAACAGACCGAGAAGCCGACCCAGAAACGGCTGAACGATGCCCGGCGGGACGGTGACGTTCCCAAAAGCAAGGAAGTGACCAGTACGATGCTCGTGTTATGTTGGCTCGTAATGGTCTGGCTGGGGCTGCCGCTCGTATCGGCGCGGGTGAGCGGACTCATGCAACGCAGCCTGGAAGCCGTGAGCCGACCTGGTGGAACGCCTCCAGGGGCATTGCTGAGCGAGGCGCTCTGGAGCGTCCTCGGGGTCCTCGTGCCGCTGCTGCTGGCAGCGGCGGCCATTGGGCTGCTGACTGAATTCCTGCAGGTAGGCGGCCTGTTCGCGCCCAAACGGCTGTTGCCCAAGAGCGAGCGCCTGAATCCGGTGGAGGGCCTCAACCGGATGTTCTCTCAGGAAAACCTGGTGGAGGTGCTGAAGTCGGTGCTCAAGACGGCAGCGCTCATCGGGATATTCACGCTGGTGTTGCTGCGCCTGTTGCCGGAGATACTGCGTCTGCCGTTCAGCGATGTGCATGACATCGGGACTGCTCACTGGCATGGCTTCATGTGGATGGGTATCTGGACCGTCTGTGTTTTTGCGCTGATTGCGGTCCTGGATGCTGCCTATCAGCGCTTTGCGTTTACGAAGCGGATGCGTATGAGCCGGCGGGATATTCGGCGGGAGTTGCGTGACACCGAGGGGGATCCGTTCGTCAAGGGGCGGCGGCGGCAGCTGCACCAGGAGTGGGCGCAGCAGAATATGTTGGAGGCGGTGCGCAGGTCGAGCGCTGTGGTGGTGAATCCGGAGCACATTGCGGTGGCTATTGTGTATGAGCCGGGGACTACTGAGTTGCCGGTGGTGTGTGCCAAGGGGGAGGACTATGAGGCGCAGTTGATCCGGGAGGCGGCGGAGCAGGCGGGGGTGCCGATCATGCGCAATGTGGAGTTGGCGCGAGGGCTGCATGAGAATGTGGGGTTGGATGAGTATGTGCGGCCGGAGTTTTTTCAGGCTGTGGCGGAGTTGTTGCGGTGGGCCGAGTCGGTGCGGCTGCGGCGGTAGCTGTTTCATCTTCTGAAGGCCACCGCCTGGCGCAAATCCGTCTCCTTTGCGCACGGACTGGGTATAGTCGGCGCTCGTCGTAGCAAGCCGTAGGAAACCAGGATGAGGCGATACCTGCTCGCGATACTGATGGGCGCAATCTGCTGTGCTCATGCAGCGACCGACGATCCCGCCAGTTGCCATGACAAGGACCGCGGAATCATCGCCGATCTGGACCATATCGTTGCCCCGCAGGGCATCCAGGAATCCTACCAGCTGCACGTCGGCGGAATCGATCAGTGGGTCTATGTCCGTGGGCAAGACAAGGCGAATCCCATCATTCTGTTTGTTCATGGGGGTCCCGCAGCACCCTACTCGCCAGTCATGTGGGAGTTTCAGCGCCCCCTGGAAGAGTACTTTACAGTCGTCAACTGGGACCAGCGCGGCGCCGGTAAGACGTACCTGACGGTAAACCCCGGCTCCATCGCCAATACAATCCACATCTCCCAGTACGTGAGTGACGCCATCGAGGTGGCGGAAGCGATCCGGCGCAAGTACGGTGCCAGGAAGCTGATCCTCATGGGACACAGCTGGGGGACCGTGGTCGGCATGAAGGCTGCCCTCGCCCGGCCCGATCTGTTTTATGCCTATGTCGGCATCGGTCAAGTGATCAATACCCGGACGAATGAAAAGCTGAGCTTTGAGTACGGGCTCGAGCAGGCGAAGAAAGCTAACAAAACCGAGGCCGTCAAGGAGCTCGAATCCATCGCACCCTATCCAGGCACGACGCCCATCACCCGAGAGCGGATTATCATCGCGCGCAAGTGGCCTCAATACTTCGGCGGCCTGTCAGCTTTCCGCAGCGATTCCAAGTATTACTTCGACGGACCCTCGCTCTCGCCGGACTACGATCCCAAGGAAGTGGCCTCCATTGATCAAGGCAACGTGTTCACTCTCGCTAAGCTCCTCCCGGAGTTCCTCGATGTGGACTTCACGGGCGTGAGGACGTTTCCCATTCCGGTGCTCATGTTCATGGGGCGGCACGATTACACGACCCCGTCAGAACCAACCGCCGCATGGCTCCAGGCCGTGCATGCACCTTACAAACAGGGTGTCTGGTTTGAGAACTCGGCGCACATGATCCCGTGGGAGGAGCCTGGGAAGACTCTCCTGAGTCTGGTGACCTATGTGAAGCCGCTGGCCCACTAGGGCAACCGATGCTGTAGGCAACACGGATCTGGCTAGAGTAGTGGGCGCAGGGTGTTTAGCAGGGCGCGGTTGGCGAACAGGTGGCGGGTGATTACTTCTACGAATGTGCCGAGGGATAGTAATACTATCCAGGTGGCTACCCAGGCTTTCAGGGGCATCGTTAACGAGAAGACGTTTAATTGCTGGGCGTAGCGGTTTACCAGGCCCAGGGAGAGGTCCAGGAGGGAGAGTACTACCAGCGCGGGGGCGGACAGTAGTAACGCCAGGGTCAATAGAGAGGCGAAGTCGTCGATCACTATGGATTCGCCCAGGGGGGCGGCGCGGGGGAGCATCTGGGCGATGGGCCAGAGGGCGTAGCTCTTCATCAGGAGGCCCAGGAAGAGTGTGAAGGCGCCGCTGGTCATGAAGAGCCAGTTGGTCAGCTGGGTGAGTAGTTGGCCGGTGAGGGAGGTCTCGTGGCCCTGCAGGGGGTCCAGGGTGGCGGCGAAGTTGCTGCCGACTTTCGTATCGATCAGATTCCCGGCTGCGCTCACTGCCCAGAATACCGAGCTGAACAGAAACCCGAACAATGCGCCGATGAACAGCTCCTTCACGATCAGCAGCGGCCATAGGACCTGGGCGGCGGTGTGATCCGCGGCCTGCGCTGCGGCGCCGGCGACCGGGTAGATGATGATGGCGAGACTGACGAAAAAACTGTTGCGGACCAGGGAGGGCATGGTCTCGCCGGTGAGCAGTGGCAACACGAGGAAAGCGGCCACGATGCGGGGCAGGCTCAGCGCCACGGCACCTGCGGCCGCGCCGATGTGATCGATGGCGTTCAGCGGCCGCTACTCATTGGCGTGTCATCAGCGGAAAGCCCAGAAACAGCCGGTCGGCAAAGTGATACAGGCTCGAGCCTATCAGCGCGGCGCTCAGAAACAGCGCGAGGCATACGCTGATGAATTTCAATGTGTAGGAGAATGTCTGCTCCTGCAGCTGGGTGGCGGCTTGCAGGAAGGCGACCAGCAAGCCGACGACCGAGGCGGCCACAATCGGGGGCGCGGAAAGCACCAGGACCAGCCACAGCGCCTCGCGGATCAATTGGACGATCTGTGCGTGCATCGCGTGTCCGGCTATCGATAGGTGAGAATGAGTCCGTGGACCAGCTTGGCCCAGCCGTCCAGGAAAACAAACAGCATGAGCTTGAAGGGCAGCGATACGGTCGTCGGCGACAACATCATCATGCCGAGTGCCAGCAGGATATTGGCCACAATCAGGTCAATGACCAGGAACGGCAGGAAGATGAGGAAGCCGATCTGGAAAGCAGTCGTCAGCTCGGTCACTGTGAAGGCCGGCACCACGACCACATAGTCATCGGGACCCACCTGCGCCGGATCTTTCGGCAGCAGCTGTCGCGCGGTGTGCAGGAAGAATGCACGCTCGCCATCGCTCGAATGCTTCACCAGGAACGAACGCAGCGGCTCCTTGCCCGTCGAGATGAGGTCGACCAGTTGGCGCGCGTCGAGCGATTTCTGCGGCCCGCCGCTGGCGTGCTGCTCGATCGTGCCGTAGCTGTCGAGCAGCACCGGGTACATGATGTAGATGGACAGAATGATGGCCAGCCCATTGATCACGACATTGGGTGGGACCTGCTGCAGGCCCAGGGCATTGCGCAACAGGCTCAACACCACCACGATCTTGGTGAAGGAAGTCACCATCACGGCAACAAAGGGCGCCAGCGCGAGCCCGACGACCGTGACGAGAATGACGCCCGGGCTGAGGCTACCGAAGTCCATCGATCTCGAGCGCAACCAGTTGCACCCCGAGCACGTCTCCCACCGCTACGAGCTCACCAACACCCACACGCGTGCCGTTTGCGCGGATCACCACCCGCGCCTTCTCGAGGCCGCCCGGTAGCTCGAAAACATAACCGGGCTTCAATGCCGCCAGCTCTCCCAGCGGCAGTGCCAGATTTCCAAGATCAAAATCGAGGCTGACCGGAATGTTATCCGCAGCTCCTGTGGCCTTCAGGTCCGTCATGGGAAGCTCCGTTGGAGAATTCAACACGCCAGTGCTGACTGTGAGACGCGTTCCGTCATAGCAGGCATTCCAGGTACGCGGCTGCGCGTCCCCACGCGCTGCGGCCAGCGTCACATGCAGCTTGCGCCAGCAGGCTGTTCGATTGCCGAGAATCAAGACATCACCGATTTCGGACGCCGACAATTCAGCTGACGCGAAGGCGACTCCGCGCAGTTCCACGCGGACTGCCGCCGGCAATTTGAGCCACTCAACCGGGGTGGCGGCCGTCCGGCGCCAGCCGGCATGGGAGACGAGGCTCGCTACCATCGCCGCGGACAAGCTCACGCACCCCGTGGTCGTGCGGCCATCCGCAGTGCTGGCCGAAAAGCTCAGTGCGACGTTGGTGTCAACATGAGGGAGGGGCTGGTCAGTCAGGGCGCGGGGCATCAGCGGCTCGCGCAGGATTCGTCCCAATCCTTCCAGCAGGCCACTATGCGCAAGTGCCCAGGCGAGGAGCCGCGATTCCCCGGTGAAATCCCACCATGCACGGGCTCCCAGGGGCTCACACCAACCATCATCCGCAATGCTCATCGCGAGCCAATCGTGCACGCCGTCCAGAATCGCCGCGGGCGGGGAGACACGGGACGCTGGCCCGAAACGCCAAGTCATTTCGGGGTCGTCGAGTGTCAGGTATTCGCGCTCCCGGAAGAGCTCGCGCAAAGCCGCGGCGGCTTCCGGCGCGAGCCGGCGCAGACGCCGGCCGAGCGTCTTGGGTTCCGCATACTCGAAGAACAATGTCTCGTTAGCGGTAGCCAAGATACACTTTGACGAGGTCCGGCAGGTTGCGGACTCCCAGCTTGGACATGAGACTGGCCCGGTGCAGCTCGACGGTCTTCGTGCTGATACCGAGGATATCGGCAATGCTCTTGTTGAATTTGCCAGCGACCACGAGCTCGAGCACCTGCCGCTCTCTGCGAGTCAGGGCCGCGAGCCGCGCGTCCGACTCTCCTGCCACGGAGCCCACCGTCCGCGGCAGCTGCGTGGGGTCATCAACGGCTGCCAGCCGGATCGCCTGGATCAAGATGCGCGCTTCGAAGGGCTTCTCGATGAAATCCGCGGCCCCCCGCCGCATGGCTTCCACAGCCAACGGCACGTCCGCATGGGCCGTCACAAAAATGACTCGAATGGTCTGCTCGCGCCGGCGAAGCTCTTCCAACAGTACCAGGCCGCTCATATGCGGCATGCGTATGTCGCTCACGATACATGCGCCAGTACGCGGTGCCGGCTCGCGTTCGAGCTGAGCCAGTAGCGCCGCACCGGAATCAAATCCGCGCACTTCAATGAAGGCAGTCTCGAGCAGCAGTGACGTCGAGCGCCGGAAGGGCTCGTTGTCGTCCACGAGGTATGCGACAGGCGCCGCGGCGCTGGTGGATGACCCGGTAAACGAGAACGTCTGTATCATGACTCCTGCGCCTGCGGCAGAGTGAATGCAAACACCGAGCCACCGCCGGTATTACGTTCGAAATACAACTGGCCGCCGTGGAATTCGACGATGGACCGGCAGATCGCCAGGCCTATGCCCATGCCTTCCTGCTTGGTGGTAAAGAAGGGCGTGAAGAGTTGCCCCTCATCGCAGGCCGGCACCCCCGAGCCCCGGTCGGCGACCCGCACTACAACCCGGGACTCTGCCTCACAGTGCGCGCTGATGTTGAGAGAGCGTTGTGTCGGGCGAGTCGTCCGCATTGCCTCGATACCATTCCTGATGAGGTTGGTGAGGACCTGCTCGATCATGATTCGATCGACCAGCACGGGCGGCAGCTCCGGCGCGAGCTCCACGAGTATCCGGGCGCGATGCTTCTGCGCATCCACCTGCTGCAGTTGTACGACGTGGTCGATGAGCGGTTTCAGACCTAAGGCTTCGCGGCGCGGCTCGCGCGTGCGCACGAACTCGCGGATCCGGGCGACCACCGCCCCAGCCTGCTCGGCCTGTTCGAGCGCCAGATCCAGCGCCTGGCGCAGGGGCTGCGGGCTGCCAGCGGCCTGCCCCAACAAAGTCCGTGCGGCCGCGAGGCAATTGACGATCGTGGCCAGTGGTTGATTGATTTCATGGGCCAGTGTCGTAGTCATTTCTCCTACCGACATTGCGCGTGAGCTGCTCAACAGCTGCTCCTGCAGGGCACGTTGCTGGCGCAGCGTCTCCATACGCTCGGTAAGGTTCTGAGCATTGAGCAGCGTCAATGGATTGTCCTGATGATTCCTCAACACCGACCACTGGAAGGAATACCAACGGCTGCTGCGCGGGCAGAATACCTCCACCCGCTGAGCTTGCGGTATGTCCTCCAGCGGCGACAGTTGCGGACTGGTTGGTGCAGTCACAGTCACCGGCTCGAACTGCTGCTCAAACGCGGCGCGCGAAGCCGGCAGCGCGCCAAATTCCTGGCGAAAGGCGGGATTGGCGAGCAGCAGGGCGTCGGTGGCGGGGTCGAACACAGCGCAGGGTGCCGCCAAACTGTCGCACACCTTGCGCAGCGCGATGTCAAATGCGTTCACACTCATCCATGTTCTGTGTTACCAACAGTCCTATCCTACTGTAGGCCGTGGCGCGATGCGGGGTGAATAGATGAACAGTCTGGCACGAATCAGTTTCCTGGTGGCGATCCTTCTGCCCGTGCTCCATGCGCCGTCGGCGTTTGGCAACACGGTGGAAGCAGCCGAGACCGGTACCTTATATCCAACCGTCGTGTCACTTGTACTGGTGTTGGGCGCCGCGGCGGCCGCGACGGTGTTTCTCAGGCGCTGGAAGGGAAGTATCGGCAGGCACGAAGGTCCTATGCAACTGCGGCACGTGATTGCGCTTGGACCGCGGGAGCGGCTGGCCCTGGTAAAGGTGGGCTCCCGCTTCCTGGTTGTAGGTGTTACAGCAGCTGGTATCAGTGCGGTGGCAGAATTTACCGATGCGACACTCGACGCGGCTGAGGGAGCGGCGCCGCTGGCGGACCGCGAGGCGGCCGAGCCGAGACCATAGGGTTATTACTAGGTGCGCGTTTCGCAGGGGTAATGTTACGGTCAACCCTACCTCGGGGAGGAGGATATGGTGAAGGGGACTGGTGCATGGAGGAGTGGAGTTACGATGCTGCGCGCTCCGCGCGGCATCAGTGACATTCTCCTTGCGGCCGGCGTGATGGCCATCGTCGCGCTGATGATCCTTCCCATCCCGTTGATCGTGGTCGACATACTGGTGGCCGCCAACGTACTGTTTGGAGTCGGCCTGCTGCTGTTGGCGATCCACATTCCGGGCCCGACCGCCTTCGCAAGCTTCCCCAGTGTTCTGTTGCTGACCACCCTGTTTCGCCTGTCGCTCTCGATCGCGATCACCCGGCTCATCCTTCTCGATGCCGATGCCGGTCACATCATTGAAACATTCGGGCAGCTCGTCGTAGGCGGCAACCTGGTGGTGGGCATCGTCGTGTTCCTCATTATTACAGTGGTGCAGTTCATCGTCATTGCCAAGGGGGCCGAGCGGGTCGCCGAGGTCGCGGCGCGGTTCACGCTCGATGCCATGCCGGGCAAGCAGTTGTCGATCGATTCAGACCTGCGCTCCGGGCTGATCGACAAAGACGAGGCGCGGCGGCGCCGGCGCCACCTGGAGGTGGAGAGTCAGCTGCACGGCGCCCTGGACGGCGCGATGAAGTTCGTCAAGGGCGATTCGATCGCCGGCATCGTCATCATCATCATCAACATGCTGGGGGGTCTTGCGATCGGGGTACTGCAGCGAGGCTTGCCCCTGGGGGATGCTGTTCAGACTTACAGCATTCTCACCATTGGTGATGGCCTGGTCGGACAGATCCCCGCGCTGTTATCCGCAATTGCGGCAGGCTTGATCGTTACCCGCACGGCTGGCGAGGATACAGATGAGCATCTGGGCGGATCGATCGCACGCGAGATCCGCCGGCACCCACGCGTCGTGATGACCGGCGGAGTACTCGCATTTTTGCTGGCGCTCGTTCCGGGGTTCCCGTGGCCTGTCTTTCTGGCCTTTGGCGTGGGGATGACCGGGACGGCTCTATGGGCCCGCCGGCAATCCTCCGAAGCTGTGCGAAGTCTATTGACGCGGGCGGGGTTCGCGCTGCCGGCCGCACCTGCGCAGCCGGCATCGTCCAACGGGCGCGATCTCGAGCCACTGCCGGAGTTGGTACTGGAGGTGGCGCCGGGGTTGGTGAGCTCCGCGGGGGCCGTTAGATTGAGTGCCGTTGCAATCAGCGCCGTGGACCTGGTACGCGAGGAGTTCGGGGCGCCGATCGCGAATCCCGTGCTACGCGCGAACGGCAGCCTGAGTGCCAACGTATTTCGCCTCACGAGCTTCGGCGTAGCCATAGGCGAGGGCGACCTGTTTGCGGGTCTGGATGATCCGGCGGCCGATATCGACAGCCGGCTCACGCAGGCACTGGGCCGCGCACTGCGCCGCCAGCTCGCGCAGTTCGCCGGCATTCAGGAAACCTCCAATCTGCTGACGCGCTGGTCCCGGGATTATCCGGACCTGGTGAAGGAAATGCTGCGCGCCGCGGCTCCGCAACGGGTGTCAGAAGTACTGCGGCGCCTGTTGGAAGAGGGAATACCGATCCGGCAGTTGCGCGACATTTTTGAGGCCATCACCGAGGTCTGCGCCCGGGAGCGTGACGTCGTGTTGGCAACGGAATTCGTACGGATCGCGCTGCGGCGGCATATCACGCAACGCTATATCGGAGCGGACCGCTCCATCAGCGCGTTGATTGCGCATCCGGAGCTCGAAGATACCCTGCGGCAGGCGGCGCGTGCCTCCGGTCAGCCGGGGCAGGTGGCTGTCGATCCACGCTTGCTGCAACGTGTGAGTGCGGAGATCGCAGCCATTCGTAACGAAATTGGTGCCGTGTTCGGCCGAGTGGTGATGCTGTGTTCGATGGATGTAAGACGACACCTCCGCAAGATCACGGAGGCGGAGTATTTCGAATTGCCAGTACTTTCATTTCAGGAATTGAGCGGTGACGTACCTGTTATACCGGTTGGGCAGGTACGTGGTTAGGGCGTTGATCGTCGCTGCGCTTGCGCTGTTGACAGTGCAGGCAGAGGCTGCCCCCATACCATTCTCCGTCGAGAAGGTGTCGTACGATCTGCAAGGTGAAACCCTCAAAGGTTTCCTGGTGCGTTTCTTCGACGACCTGGGAATAGCGGTTACGCTGAGCCCGGCTGTCCAGGAGGAGTCGGGTACGCTCAACGGACCGCGCTCTGGAATGGCCGCGGCCGTTTTCAAGAGCATCGCCGACTCCAACGGTCTGGTCGCCTACTACGATGGAAGCGTCGCATTCATCTATAAGACGCGCGAGCTGTCCAGCCGCTATTTTGAGATTGATCCCGCACGGGTGGACGCATTCCGCGAAGCCACGATCGGGTTCGGCCTGCCCGATGCCTACGATTCTCTGCAGATCAAGGCCTCCACGGGCGTAGTTACAGCGAAGGGAACGCCGCGCTTCCTGGATCAACTCGCACAGCTGAGCACCGCGCTCGTGCGTCGCCCACGGACTGCGGCCGCGGCACCACCTCGCACCACCTTGCGATTCTTCTCCCTGAAGTACGCATGGGCGGCCGATACGACGTTCACAGTGGGCAACCAACGGACCGTAGTGCCGGGTGTCGCCACGATTCTCAATCAACTGTTGGGAGATGGTGATAACGGTGGAAGCGCCGGTGCTGGCTCAACCTCCCTGCCGCCCGCGGTCAGCGGGCTGCGCGGCAAGGGGCTCGCGGCACTGGGAAATCGCCTCGCCTCGGCGCAGGGTACGTCCGGCACAGGTGGTTATAGCTCGGGATTGGAATCCGACGAGTCCGCGCAACTCGCTACGCCGTCCCGCTCGGCATTCCGCGCGTCTATCGAGGCAGGTGACACACCCCGCATCGTGGCTGACCCGTACCGAAATGCGCTCATCATCCGCGACACGCCCGACCGCATGCCGGCATACGAGGAGCTGGTGCGCAAGCTTGATGTCGAGAGCCAGATCATCCAGCTCGACGCAACGGTCATTGACATAGACAAGAGCCGTGTGCGCCAGCTCGGCATCGACTGGACCTACCAGCACGGCAACACGGCGGCCGCGTTCGGCGGTGGCGTGCATCCCATCGATACCCTCGGGCAAATCGCCGGACTGCAGGTCAACAGCATCATCACCGACGCTTCGAATTTCACGGCGCGTCTGAACGCACTGGAGCAGGAGGGTGTAACCAACATCGTGCAGCGGCCGCAGGTCGTGACACTGAACGATGCGGAGGCTGTCATCGAGAGCACCCAGTCGGTGTATGTGCCCGTATCCGGTGCATTTGACGAGGATCTCTTTGGAGTTGTTGCCGGGACGGTATTGCGTGTGACGCCGCATATCATCGTAGACAACGGCCGGCAGCGCATTCGTCTGCTGGTGACTATCGAGGACGGCAATGTCCAGGTGACCGATCAGCCGACCACTGCAAGCAATGGGCAGACTCTGATCCGCCCCGTGCCGTCGGTGGTTCGAAATGCGGTCAACACCCAGGCCATCATCGATGTGGGACAGGGTTTGCTGCTGGGCGGGCTGAATCGCCGCGAGAACACCCGCACCACCTCCAGAATTCCGCTCCTTGGCAGCATTCCGCTGTTAGGCCGGTTGTTCCGCAGCGATATCACCAAGCGCGACAACACCGAGCGCCTGTTCCTGATCTCGCCGCAGATCATTGCGGCGACGGCGGCGACCTTGAGTCAGCCGCTGGGCCCACCACTGAAGCCAAGGGGGTGACATGGAATTCAACCTGGCGCTGAAAATCACTGCGGGCCTGCACAAGGGCGCGGTGATCCGCCTGGACACCGCCGATATGCTGGTGATCGGCGCAAGTGATGATTGTGACGTGATCCTCGCGGACAGCGGGGTACTCAACCATCACTGTGTTCTGAAGAAGCAGGCGGACAAGTTCTTTCTGAGAACGATGGAGGGTGCCCTGAATGTGAACGGGCACCAGCAGGAGCCGGGCGCGACCATATTTGTCCCTTTGCGCACGGCGGTGATCATTGGCGCGGCTGCGTTCGAAATTGTTGCTGCGGACTCGTCAATGGATGTGACCCCGGAGGCGGGGGCGAACGAACACTCGTTCGCGAAGGTACCGTTGTCCAGGCCGCAGGCAGTTTCGCAAATGCTCAAACGGCGGCCGTTGATCGTCACGGCCGCGGCGGCGGCGCTGATTGCCACAGTGTTTGCAGTCCGCGCCATCTCGTTTGGTATCGACGGGCAAGCAGCCCAAGGTGCGGCGGGCCCGGCGGCCGGGGCCGCAGCGCTCGCATCCCGTTCGGGAGCTTCGATTGCCCACGATGTTGCCGAGGTGTTGCGCCTGTCCGGCATCGCGTGCGAGGCACAGTACAACGGCGAGGGCGCCGTTACGGTCAGCGGACATCTTGGCGACCCGAAAGCTCTCGAAGCTATCGTCAAGTCGCGTGCGATCAGAGAAATCGTCGGTTTGAAACGTGTCCTGGCCATCAATCTGGATCACCCGGGCGGCTCAATGCGCGGCACAACTGTTGATGGCACCCGCATCGTTTCGGTGGTTGCCAGTGCCGATCCGTATGTGGTGACTGCCGATGGCTCGCGCTACTACGTCGGCGCGTCTCTGCCCCAGGGCGGGCGCCTGGCTGGAGTGAAGGAGGGTGAGGTGCTGGTCGAGCGGGATGGCCGCACGGAACACTGGAAGCTGACGGATCCCACGCACACGGCCGGCGAATTCAGGCCGACAGGCAATTCGAGCAAAGAGTTACGGTGAAGTAAGGAGCGACGATGACTACGATCTACTCGGTGATGTATCCAACCCAGACCCCAACAGGAACCACGGGCTCAACCAACCCGGCCTCCTCGACGCAGCAGGCCACCTCGGCCTCGCAACTGCTGTCACGCAACGTGTCATTGAGCTCCGCCTACAGCCCGAGCGCCAACGACACCAAGTCCTGGTACGAGGCCATGGCGAAAGCCTGGGGGCAGGCACTCAACCAGCAGGCGCAGGTGATTACGCAGCTGTCCGATCAGGTCAGTAACGCCGGACAGGACCAGCCCTCGCAGGTCACACAACTGACGGCTGAGTCGATGCGGTTCTCCTTCATGGCAACGAATGCCTCCACGGCGACGACGAGCGTCGGTGAAGCGTTGCAGACACTGGGCCGCAAGCAGTAACAAGCAGGGTGCAACGCACATGGACGCTATCGCCACTTTGGCATTCGACTTGCAGCCAGCCGCGCCGGCGCTTGCCAACGCCGGTTCGGCCGGCCCGGCCAACGCTGCATCGGTATTTGAGGTCTCGCACTTCAACGCCGCATTTGCGGCGGCCGCCAACACGGCACCCGCCCCGGCACATACGATGCATGTGTCCGCAAGCGAGTCGCAGGGATTTCGGACGGTCATGACAACGTTGGAGAATCTCAACGGCCGCGCGGATTCTCTGGGCAGCAAGGCGTTGGAGCTACAGCAAGGGCAGTTCAAGCCCTCCGACATGCTCATGATGACCTTGAAGGCACAGGAGTTCCTGTTCCACTGCGAGCTGACCTCGAATGTCGCAAACCGCACGTCCGACGGCGTTCAGCAGTTGTTCCGCGAGCAGACCTGAGGTCGTACGGGATGCATCGCCGCTCGCTACTGACCACCCTGGCACTGTCGCTGACGGCAGCGATGCTCGCCGGTTGCAGCCGCAGCCCCCTGTACACTGATCTGACCGAAACTCAGGCCAACGAAGTACAGGCCGCGCTGCTGTCGGCCCACATCGATGCGCAGAAGGCCCAGATGACCAAAGCCAAGGGTTGGTCGATTGCAGTGGCGCACGATGATATTCCGACCGCCATGGCCGTACTGGGCGCGGCCGGCCTGCCGCGCCAGTCACTGCGCACGCTGGGCGATGTCTTCCCGAAAGAGAGCTTCGTCTCCTCCCCCCTGGAGGAGCGCGCCCGCTACATCTTTGCGCTGTCCCAGGAGGTGCAGCAGACATTGATGCAATTGGACGGGATTGTGGATGCCCGCGTTCATATTGCCCTGCCGGAGCGCAGCCTGCTCGATGACAAGCCGCAGTCCGCCTCGGCTTCAGTGGTCATCATTGAGCGCCCGGGGGCGAACCTGGAACTGCGTGAAACCGACATCAAGGCAATCGTCACGGACGGCATCGAAGGATTGAAGGACATCAATCGTGTCACGGTGAAATTCTTTACCCGGCACGCGGCCGCGGGCGTTGCGGCTGCCGCCAACAGTACAGCGCTGCTTGCAGTGCCGGTGGCCGCGAGGTGACCTGTGTCTCTGCCCGAAGATGCCAGACTCTGGTTTGAGGTCCAAGTCGAGACGCTCAAGCGTGTGCATTCCAGTTGGTTGCCGGGTGTTCCGATCGAGCTGCTCACGCAGGCCCGCAAGCTTGCGTTGGGACGGCGTTGGCTGGCAAAGCGCCTCTGCACGGTGAGCCCGGTGTTGTTCGGCCTGCCGGCCGAGCTCGATTCCGATGCGATCGGCCGGCTGCGGGCTGCCACGTGGCTCGCACCGCTCGTTGCGGATCCCTTCGAGTGTGCACTCGACCTGGGCTCGCTCGCCATGGCCGCGACGATTCGAACTCTGGTCAACCGTCCCGAAGTCGTGAAAATCCGCGGCGCACTCGGACCCGAGCGGTATGCGCGGGTACTCGCGTTCCCAGCAGCTCAGAGCCAAGCCGCGCCCGCGCCGGCCGCGGGTGACCTGGACATGGTCGAGCGATTGGTCAGGTGCGGTGCGGCCGAGTTTGCCGGCTTTGCCGACGTTCTGCATCCGGCCTGGGGCGAGAGCGTGCGGTTGACTTACGAGCGTGCATGGTGGTTCGACGCATGCGCGCCGAGTCTGACTCCGGCCGCCGCGCAGGCTTGTCTGCGCCTGAGACTCCAACAGCCGGATGCCCGCACCGCGCCACCTGCTAACCCAGGTGCCAAGTCAGTCTCCGGCCTGCACGCCGGTTCGGTAGGAGAGACCCATTGACCGCGACGATCGCCTTGACTGAATCGGAGTCCCTGCTCACGGCCGTCGCGGGTCAGCGCATACCCCGGCGCGCCTGGGCGCAGGTGAGCGAGTTGAATGGTCTGTTGAGCGAAGCAGGGCGGGTACTGCAGACGGCGAAGCGGCAGGCGGAGCTGCTGCAGAGGCGCGCCTATTTCGATGGGCGCGCGGCCGGTGTTGCCCATGCTCAGTCGGAGGCGGTCAAACATGTGCTCGAGGCGCAGAAGCAGGCTCGCGAGCTGGTGGCGGCTTCCGAGTCGCGCATCGTCGAGCTGGCGGTATCGATTGTTGCGCGGATCGCGCCGCGACTCGATCAGGGTGAGCTCGTTGCGGCACTGGCCGCGGAAGGCTTGGCGGCGCTTCGGGAAGAGCGGCACATCTCGATCAGAATCAGCAGCGCGGCAGAAAAGTGCACGCGTGCGATGCTCGATCGGTGGCAGGCCGCACATCCGGAGGTCGAGACGGTGGAGCTGGTAGTCGATCCGCAGCTCGACCCCATGGCGTGTGTCGTGGAAACGGAGTTGGGCCGCATCGAGGTTGGTTTGTCGGCTCAATTGGAGTCAATCCGGACAACGCTCGCCGCTGTTGCGGTGGAGCCTGTCCCATGAGCGCCTCACGCGGCACCGAGCCGGATCGACTCCTCGCGGCGTTGCGCAGTGTAGACACGCTGAAGCGGGTTGGGCGCGTGGCAGAGGCGCGTGGCACTTTGATTCGCGCGACGGGCGTGAATGCCCGCATTGGCGAGGTGTGCGAGCTGCGGGATCCCGGCAGCCGTCAGCTTTTGACCGCCGAAGTGGTTGGAATCGAGCGTGGCATGGCACTGCTCACGCCACTCGGCACTCTGGATGGGCTGTCTGCCGACACTGAGGTTGTCTCGAAAGGCTTTCAGGCCACGGTCGCAGCGGGTGATGGCTTGTTGGGGCGCACCCTCAATGCTCTGGGAGATGTTGTTGACGGCGGACCGGTACCGGCCAATCTCGCACGGGTGCCGGTCTACCGAGATGCTCCAAACGCGCTGACTCGCACCCCGATCCGCCAGCCTTTCCATACTGGCGTTCGGGCTCTGGACACGGTGTTGACCGTGGGAGAGGGCCAGCGTGTGGGTATTTTCGCTGCCGCTGGCGGTGGCAAGAGCACCTTGCTGGGCATGCTGGCGCGTTCCGCAGCCGATGTGAATGTCATCGTGCTCCTCGGTGAGCGTGGCCGGGAGGTGCGCGAATTCATTGACGACAACCTCGGCGTAGAGGGCTTGCGCAAGAGCGTCATCGTGGTTGCAACATCTGACAGGCCGGCGCTCGAGCGCGGACGTGCCGCCTATGTCGGGACGGCGATCGCGGAGTACTTCAGAGACCAGGGAAAGCGCGTGCTGTTGCTGCTGGACTCGGTGACTCGATTCGCAAGGGCGCTGCGCGATGTTGGGCTGGCTGTGGGTGAGCCTCCGGCCCGGCGAGGCTATCCGCCGTCGGTGTTCTCCGCGTTGCCGCGGCTTTTTGAGCGGACCGGCAACAATGAGCACGGCTCGATCACGGCGTTTTATACGGTGCTGCTGGAGGATGAAGAGGGTGATCCCATCGGTGAGGAAGTGCGCTCCATCCTGGATGGCCACATTTATCTATCGCGAAAGCTGGCGGCTGCCAATCACTTTCCGGCGATCGATGTCCTGGGGAGCGCCAGCCGTGTCATGCCGCGCGTAGCGCAGCCACTTCATCTGCGCGCTGCGGCCGTGCTTCGCAGACAACTGGCAAAGTATCAGGACATCGAGTTGTTGCTGCAGATTGGAGAGTACAAACGGGGCTCCGACGCGGAGGCGGACGAAGCCATCCGCAACATACCTGCCATTCGCAAGCTGCTGCAACAGCCGGCAGACCAACTGAGCGGCTTCGATGAGAGCGTGACGGCCTTGACCGGGATCGCGAAATGAGCGCGGTTGCGCGGCTTGCGTCGCTATTGGCCGTGCAGAAGAGACGCGTCGATGGCGCCGTGGCCGCAGTTCACGAGCGCAACGGGGTGCTTCGCCAGCGCGAGTTGGAGCGGCAAGCGGCGTTGGAACGGTTGGAGGCAGCTGTAGTTGCGTACCAGCTGGAGCGGAAAAGACTGACGGAGTCGATCGAGAATCCGCAGGCGTGCGGTGGCCGGCCAGGTATCCAGGCGGTAATGCTAAGCGGCGCCTCACTAAGGTGCGACGCTCATCGCGGCTGGGTTGCAGTGGCCGAGAAAGGGCTTGCGGACGCCGATGAAGTGCTTGCGGCCGCGTCGTGCGCCGCCATGGAAGCGCGAGCGATATATCGGCGCGCGCTCGCCCGACAGGACGCTCTACAGACTCTGCAGACAAGTTGGAAAAGGGCGCAAGGACAGCGAATGTTGCGCCTGGAGGAACAGGAAGCGTGAGTGATTCGAGCATTTCAGTCGGTAGCAGCAACGTCGCCAACGGGACGTTGAATCGCAACGATTCCACCTCGAGCGCCAGTGATTCGCCGACTCGAAGCGGCGCGCAGCCGCCCGACCCGGCCGATGTTCGGCAGCAAGCGCAGTTGTTCCGTACGCTGATGGATGCGCCGATCACTGTGCGGCAACTGGCCGAGATGGCGGGCCGGGTCGAGGTACCGGAGCGGGGCGCTGGTGCCGATCAGGACCGATCAGCCCAGGACCGGTGGAGCCTGGACCGGTGGAACCCGGCCGACAGCCGGGACGGACTGCAGGACCTCGCGAACCATTCGCACCAGCCGGCCGTGGATGTATCGGCCATGATTCAGGCGCAACATCTGATCGAGCAGGGGCCGGGAGGCCAACCCGCCGCACCCGCCGGAGCAGCTGATCCGTCCATTGCAGAGCTCATCGAGAAGCATGTCCGCCGCGCCCTGGCATCGATCCAGGCGCGTAGCTCCACGGATGATGAAGTGCGCATCGAATTGTCGGATGCCGTTTTCCCAGGGACGGCACTCTCGCTGAAGCGTACCGCGGACGGCTGGCATCTGAACGCGACCGCGGACAACCGCCAATCCCTGGACAAGTTGAATCACTTCGCACCGGCTCTGGTCGAGCGATTCGCACGTGCCTCGCTGGGGCACCTGCAAGTCTCCCTCGAGAGCCCGCCGCAACACGGAAGGTAGTTATGAGCACGACAGTCGACCAGGTGACGGCGCAGATCCACAAGCTCGTCAACGACGAGGGATTCCTGTGGACCTCGCGCAACGATCACCTGCACCAGGTCAATAAGCTCCTGCAGGGCCTCTCGAGCGCCGATGCCGACCAGGTGCTGAGCAAGCTGAGCGCGGACGATTTGAAGAAGTGGGCCGGCGAGGTCAACAGCAACGGAATCTTCGGGGCCGACGGGCTGTCGGGCGGCGAGAAGAAGGATTTGTTCAATCTATTCGCCCGCGACCTGGATGGCGCGCAGTTGGCGCGAGTCTCCAACTCCTTCGGGAGCCGCGGCGATGTGGTTTCACTGGGTCAATCGGTGGCGCAATATGCGACGGCCGACGCCAAAGTGGCGTATGTAAAGCAGCTCGCAGGGCAAACCACCGACAAGCCATATGACTTCCAGAATGGATTGAGCCAGACGACGTTTACGGGCGACCAGGAAGCCGTCGCCATCGGCAACGTACTGGCCAGTCTCAAGGGCAATCCGCAGGCGTTCAATGATGCAATCAACTCTCTGAACGGCACTCAGCTTGCCGCAGTCGTGACCGCAGCGGAAGGCCAAACCTCGACCCACTACCTGGGGCAGCAGGGCCAACCTTCGATCACCACGAACGCGCAGACGCTTGCTGACATCCTGTCCGCCGCCGCGACGAGCACGGATCCCGCCGTCAAGGCGCGCATGTTCGAAGCCGGCTCGAAGGCCCTTGGGCAGATCAACGATACCAATTCGATCCTCAGTCCGAATCCCGGTGCGTCAGCCGACGTCAAACGGGTCACCCAGGGTCTGACTGACATTCTCAACAGCGATACGACCGGAGTCGTGCGCGCCCTCAAGCTCGATCAGCCCGGTGGGTCTTCACTGACCAACTACATGAAAGAGGTGATCACGGAAGATCCGAGTGCGGGCAACAAGACCATCGGCACCTTGCTGGCGCGCCTGCAGCAGAGCAATGATCTGCAGCAGAATCCGCTGGACTTCGTGAACCAGGCCAGCGACGACGGTCATGGCGGCAAGGTGTATGTGAACGCGGAAAACCTTGGGTATTTCTCGGGCGCGGTGCAGGCGGGCATTGGCAAGATCACCAGCGATGCGAAAACCGAGGGCGACATCCTCAACAACATCCTGACCACCGCGGTCAGTGTTGGCACGGGCTGGAAAGTACCGACGCCGGTGAAGATCGGCGCCACGGTGGTGAATGCCGGAATACGCGAGGGAATTCGCGAGGTGGTGGCCGATGTGTCAGCGGGCAACAAGAGTCTTGCCGATGCACTCTTCGAGCTGTCGATCCCGCACGACGCGAACGGCAAGACTGCGGAGCTGGGGTCGGACGCCTCGTTTCTGAGCTATCGTGCCACCGTGATTCAGCAGAACCAGTAAACTGCGGGCGTGAGTCGCTTAGCGCTGCTGATGGTTGTATTGGTCGTCAATGTGAGCTGCTCGCACCCGCCGCAGGGGACACCGGAGGTAAATCCACCTCCGGGTGTCAGCCGCTTTGTGGAGGAGCGCAGCTTCGATCCGGCGGTTGCCGCCGCAGAGACCGACTTCTTATTAGCCCTGCGCGGGGCTTACGGCCGGCTGGAAGCACAGCGCTGGAAGGTCCCGCTGGATGTGTCGTGGGAGCACCTGGTGACGTATTACGCGTCCCAACTGGGCCCTGAGTGGCAGGTGGATACTAAAGTTTCCGAACAGGGCAGTGGGTATCGGCGGCGCGTGTGGCGTATGCAGAGCTCGCCTGGGCGGGCTTTGGCGCTCGCGTACTTGGAGGTTCATCCAGCGGATTTCGCCGTCCTGGTTGTGGCGCAGACTCCGAGTGACTGAACGCGGTCACTTGCCACAGGCAGTGATCATTTCCTGGTGAGCTTGCTAGACCCCATCCGCGCACGATGGGCGTAGGGGTGCGAGCAGCGCTACGGCCGCGATGAGCGGAAAAAGCGGGCCGTTTCGCGGTGCACTACCTCTTGCGGTTGCTTTCTGCGCCGAATCCCGTCACAGAATGTCGCCATGAGAGCCCGTAGAAACCGCAGGGTGGTGCGGCCAGCCGCCGCCGCGAAGCCAGGCAACCGCTCGACCTGGGACATGCTGATCTGGAATCACACCAAGCTGTGGGTGGCGGCCGTGGCGGGGGTGGTCATAGCCATGGCTCTCCCGTCGCGCTGGATGGTGATCAGCAGAGTGCTGGCGGGCTGGAACGTCGCGATGTTCATCATCGTGCCGCTGACCTATATCCGGATGCGGCACCTGGATGCGAAGCAATTGCGCGCCCGCTACGAGGAAGAGGATCCGACTGCGCCCGTGATCGTGGTTTTCGTGATTACCGCGGCGCTGCTCAGTGTGGCGGCCATCGTTGCCCTGCTCGCTACGCTCAAGCACGCTGCCCCGGCAGAACGGTTGGCTCACCTGGTGCTCGCGGGCATGACGGTCGGGAACTCATGGCTGCTCGTGCACACGATGTTTACTGTTCATTACGCCGATATCTATTACAGCGTGGCAGAGGGCGCACCGGCGCCCCTTGCATTTCCCGAAACACGTGAGCCCCTGTTCTGGGACTTCGTCTATTTCTCTTTCACGATCGGGGTAGCGTGTCAGACCGCCGATGTGGCCACGACTCAGACTGGAATTCGCCGGACGGTCACGGTGCACAGCATCATCGCGTTTGTGTTCAACCTCGTGATTCTCGGCTTCGCCCTCAACGTGTTGGCCGGTCTGCTGGGCAACGACTGACTGCCCCTCAGTGATTGTGCCGCGGAGTTCCTTTCGTGCGCGCAATCCGTTGATATTTGACCGCGGGCTCCAGTACCGCGCCCGTGTCGATCTGGCTGACCGCGGCGCGTTGCATTTCCTGCCACGGAGTCTGACTTTCCGGATAGGCATAGCCCCCGGCTGCTTGCAGCTCCTCGTGGCGCTGCCGCAGCTCTTCATCGGACACGAGGACGTTCACCTGGCCCTTGTTCAGATCCACACGGATGCGATCACCGGTTCTCAGAACCGCCAGGCCGCCACCAATGGCGGCTTCGGGTGAGGCGTTCAGGATCGATGGGGAGCCTGAGGTACCGGACTGGCGGCCATCGCCTATACACGGCAACACGTGGATCCCTTGGGCGATGAGTTGGACAGGCGCCCGCATGTTGACTACTTCCGCAGCGCCCGGATAACCGATCGGGCCCGCGCCACGCATGAACAGGACACAACGCTCATCGATGTTCAACGCTGGATCATCGATCCGGGTGTGGTAGTCCTCGGGACCGTCAAACACGACAGCGCGGCCCTCGAACGCCTCCGGATCGTTGGGGTTGGACAAATAACGCTCGCGGAATTCCCGCGAGATCACGCTGGTCTTCATGATTGCGGAGTCGAACAGGTTACCCCGCAGCACGAGGAAGCCGGCCTTGTCCGTCAGAGGACGCTCGAAAGGCCGGATTACGGCCTCGTCGTGGATGACGGCGCTGGCGCAATTGTCGCCGATTGAGAGCCCGTTTGCCGTCAGGGCGTCGGCAAAGATCAGTCCCTGGCGCAACAATTGGGCCACGACGGCCGGGACCCCTCCGGCGCGATAGAAGTCTTCGCCCAGATACTCACCCGCCGGTTGCAGATTCACGAGCAGCGGAACGTCGTAGCCGTACTGCTGCCAATCATCTACGGATAGCTCTACGCCAACGTGACGGGCGAGCGCAATGAGATGTAGCGGCGCGTTGGTCGAGCCGCCCAGTGCGGAATTCACCCGAATGGCGTTGATGAAGGACTGGCGCGTGAGGATGTCGGACGGCTTGCGATCGGCGTGAATCATTTCCACGATCTGGCGTCCGGTCTCGTAGGCGCATTCCTGCCGGTCGCGATGAGGAGCGGGAATCGCGGCGGATCCTGGTAACGACATGCCCAGCACCTCAGCGAGGCTGTTCATGGTCGTTGCAGTACCCATTGTGTTGCAGTAACCCGTAGAGGGCGCCGCGGATGCAACGAGCTTGATGAATGCAGTGCGATCGATCTCACCGGCCGCGAAACGTTCCCGCGCCCTCCACACCACAGTTCCGGAGCCGATGCGCTTGCCATCGGCCCAGGCGCTGATCATCGGTCCCACCGAGAGTGCAATGGCGGGAATATCGACTGTCGCGGCCGCCATCAGGCAGGCGGGGGTGGTCTTGTCACATCCGACCGTCAGGACCACGCCGTCGAGGGGATACCCGTAGAGAATCTCCACCAACCCCATGTAGGCGAGGTTTCGGTCGAGGCCAGCCGTGGGCCGCTTGCCGGTTTCTTGTATCGGATGAACTGGAAATTCGATTGGCACGCCGCCAGCGTCGCGTATACCCTCCCTCAGCCGTGCGGCAAGGACCAGGTGATGGCGATTGCAGGGCGACAGATCCGAGCCGGTCTGCGCGATGCCTACGATGGGCCGTCCCGACTGCAACTCGGCGAGCGTCAGCCCGAAATTCATATATCGCTCCAGGTACAACGCGGTCATGTCCGCATTGGCCGGATCGTCGAACCAGGCCCTGGAGCGTAGGAGGCGAGGTGAACCGATTGATTCTGTCATTACTCAGACAAATTGCCACACACCCCGTGGCTTGGCAAGATAGCCGCATGGGGCTTTCCTTGCGGAGCTTGCTGGTTGCCATAATGGCCATGGCCACGGCTATTGTAGAACCGGCTGCCGCGGCGGATCCGGCCGCCGCGGCCGAGCATCAAGCCAAGCCGGCCGCAAAGTCTTCCTGGGGCCACACCGGTGATGCAAGCGTGGAAATCTACACCCTGACCAACGTCCACGGCGTCGAAGCGCGGATCATGACGTACGGCGCAACGCTCGTATCGCTCAAGGCGCCGGATCGAGCCGGTCATTTCAAGAACATTGTGTTGGGTTTCGATAGCCTCGAGCCTTACCTGGGGGCTACGGCGTTTTACGGGGCGACGGTGGGGCGCTATGCCAACCGGATCGCCAAAGGGCGCTTCACACTGGACGGCAAGACCTATCAGCTGGCCACGAACGATGGTCCCAACAGCCTGCATGGCGGCCGCCGTGGCTTCGACAAACGCATCTGGAAGGCTGAGCCACTGCCGGCATCGCAGGGCAATGGGGTGCGGCTGACTTATGTCAGCGCCGCGGGCGAAGAGGGCTACCCAGGCGAGGTGACGGCGCATGCGGTCTACCGGCTCGATGATAATAACAATCTCGAGATCGAATATGGGGCGACGACGACGGCGGCCACCCCGGTTAACTTCGCGAACCACGCCTACTTCAACCTGACGGGCGATCCGAGCGTCCCGGTGTTGGATCATGTACTGACGATCAATGCCGATCGGTTCACTCCCGTGGATGCGACACTCATCCCGACCGGCGAGCTACGCGCGGTTGCCGGCACACCGTTCGATTTCAAAACCGCACATGCAGTCGGTGCCCGGATTGGCGAGCCGGATGAGCAGCTTCGTCTGGGGCACGGTTACGATCACAACTGGGTGCTCAACAAGGCCGGCGCCGGCATCACGCTTGCCGCGGTGGTGACCGAGCCGAAGAGCGGCCGTTCGCTCGAAGTGCGCACCACGCAGCCAGGCGTGCAGTTCTACACAGGCAATTTCATGAACGGTAAGCCGGCGGCCGAGGGGGGAAGCGTGTACGCGTACCGCACCGGGCTGTGCCTGGAGACACAGCATTTCCCTGACTCGCCGAACCAGGCGTCGTTTCCGTCAACCATCCTGCGCCCCGGCCAGGTGTATGCCGAAAAGACCATCCTGGCCCTGCGCGTGGTCAAGTAGGCCCGGCACAGGCAGCTAAAGCCCGCAGGCGGGCTAAGCCCGCAGGCGGGCCAGGCCCGCAGCGGGCTGTTGCTTGGTTATTCCAGGGTCAGAACAGCGACCGATTTCGCTGGCAAAGTGAGCGACAGCTTGCCGCTCTTGAGCGTGGCGCCCGTTAGCCGGGCCGGGTGAACGGCATCCGGATTCTCGAACGTGTTGTGGGCATCAAGGGCCGCCGCCGTCAGGACTTCCCCCTTGACAGTGCGCGGTGCCGCGCCCGGGAGCGACAGGGCGACCGGCACCCCTTTGCCGGGATCAAGATTGACCAGGGCAACTACGATTGCGCCCGAGGCGGTTCTGGCCGCCGAAACGCTGACAGTTGGAACCGATGTGCTGCCGAGGGTGTAGCGGGGTGTCTGCAGATCGGTCGGCAGGAAGGTCGCGTCCTGAAACGGCCGGAACATGTGGAATACGTGATAGGTGGGTGTCAGCACCATCTGCGGCCCGCGGGTCAGGATCATTGCCTGCAGCACGTTGACCATTTGTGCGATGTTCGTCATCCGCACGCGCTCGGCGTGCTGGTGAAAAATGTTGAAATTGAGGGCCGCCACGACTGCATCCCGCAGGGTGTTCTGTTGATACAGGAAGCCGGGCTCGCGGCCGGTTTCCGCATCGTACCAGGTGCCCCACTCATCCACGGCGAAGGAGATTTTCCGCTGTGGATCGTACTTGTCCATGATGAGCGAATTGGCGCGGACGAAGTCCTCCATCCGCAGGGTGTGTGCCAGTGTGGAGATCCACTGCTCGGCGCCAAACCCGACGGCGGAGCCTTTGTTGCGCCAATGCTCACCGGGAATCGTGTAGTAGTGAAAGGAGATGGCACTGACATCCGAGCCGCCATTTGCGGCGAGCCCTTCGGTCCATGAGGTGTCCTCGTCGTGGCCGCCGCTGGCAATGAGTGCCGGACGCGCCCCCGTGGGAGTCTTGAGGAAGGTGGCGTATTGACGAAACACGTCGACATAGTGGTCCACCCGCATGTTGCCGCCACAGCCCCAGGTTTCGTTGCCCACTGCGAAGTAGGCAATCTTCCACGGATCCGGGTGTCCGTTGCGGGCGCGCTCGGCCGTCAGGGCCGTCGGCTTGTCCGAAGTCAGGTACTGCAGCCACTCGGCCATTTCCTGGGGCGAGCCCGTGCCAACATTGCCGTTGATGTATGCCTCGGCGCCAATCAGCTGCACGAAATCGAGAAATTCGTGGGTGCCGAACGCGTTGTTTTCCGGCACGCCGCCCCAGTTGGTATTGAGCCTCACGGGTCGGGAAGCGCGCGGGCCTATGCCGTCACGCCAATGGTACTCGTCGGCAAAGCAGCCACCCGGCCAGCGAACGTCCGGCACGTGGAGCTCCCGCAGCGCGGCAACGACGTCGCTGCGAAAACCGCGCACGTTGGGGATCTTCGAATCCTCACCGACCCAGACACCTTCTTCGATCCCACGCCCGAGGTGCTCGGCAAATTGCCCATAAATATGGCGATCGATTTTTGCTCCCGGCTGATCCGCGTGAATCGTAGCCGTGGCAAGCAAATCGGCGGCGCCTGCAGGGGTCAGCGCCGCGAGCAGAAGGCCGGCCGCGTATCCGCGCGCCAGCAGTGTCAATCGAGATTTCATGCTTGCCCCCTGTGCGTTCAATAACTCAGACAATATGAGTGCGCAGACAATAAGCCAGTCCGCGCGGCGCGGCAAGCTGGCGCGGGGGCACGGGTTTGCGTTTTGGTGGGCCGGCTGGGCGCCCCCGCGTATAGTATGGAGGCGGGTTTGCCGCGAACCAACAGCTACCATAAAGCACATGAACGGACAGCCTCCCGCGCAGACACCGGCCCGAGCCCTGAGATTGCATGGCACGATTGCCCGCAAGCTCGGTATCGCGATCGTTTCCGGGCAGTACAAGCCGGGCGACCTGCTCGACAGCGAGATCACCGCCAGCGAGCAGTTTGCCGTGTCGCGGACGGCTTACCGCGAGGCGGTGCGCATCCTGGCGGCCAAGGGCCTGGTGGATGCCCGTCCCAAAGTGGGGACGCGCATCAATGCGCAGTCAAAATGGAATCTGCTGGATCCTGACGTGCTGGAATGGACCTTTGAGTCCGAGCCGGACCTGGCTCTGCTGAACAGCCTGTTCGAGCTGCGCAATGTGGTGGAGTCGGCCGCGGCCGGGCTTGCGGCGACCCGCCGCTCGGCCGCGCACCTGAAGGCAATGCGCGCGGCGCTGGATGGAATGGCCGAACACACCCTGGCGACCCCGCAAGGGCGCCAGGCGGATCTCGATTTTCATACGACGCTGCTGGATGCAACGGACAATCCATTCATCATTTCGCTGACCAGTGGCGTGAGTGCGGCGATCAGCACCACGACGATCTTCAAGCAGCGCAAACGCCCCTTGCGTCGCGACCCGGTGCCCGATCACCTGCGTGTGTTCACTGCGATTGCGGCGAAGGACGCCGCCAAAGCGCAAAAAGCGATGAGCGACCTGATCGAGCTGGCGCGCGCGGACACGCCCATTTCGCGGCGTTCCGACCGCCGGCGGACAGGGTAGCCGACCGCGCCCGGCGGGGCTGGCCACCGGTTCGCGGCCTGCGCGGCTAGCACCGGGCCCTCGCGGATTGGCGTCGCCCGGCGGACTGCCCCGGGGCCGGGTTAGCAATATTGTCTGAGTTATCATACGATCCGTCCGTCGCCAGGAAGGCCCGCGCGAGGCGCGCGGGCCGGGACCCCACGCAAACCATGCCATTGCGATTGATTCAAATGCTCGACGCCAGCGGCGCGCGCATCGTCGCCGCCGCCACGGCTGGGACAACCGCACGGCGCGTCAATGGCGTCACATCGGTGTACGCCCTTGCCAGCGAGGCGCTCAACGCCAACACCACACTGTCGTCCCTGTTGGACAAACACGGATACGGCGAAGAGATCGACCTCGTCGATGCTCTGCTCCACAAGCGCATTCTCACGCCCGTGGATCATTCAGACAGCGCGCGCGTTTTTCTGACTGGCACGGGTCTGACACACCTGGGCTCGGCCGATGCACGCGACCGGATGCACGCGAAAGCGCACTCGGCCGACGCATCAGACTCGATGAAGATGTTTCGCATGGGCCTGGAGGGCGGCAAGCCGGCACCCGGCCAGGCTGGCGTACAGCCTGAGTGGTTTTACAAGGGTGACGGGCGCAGTATCGTCGCACCCGAAAGTCCATTGCCTTCGCCTGAATTTGCCGCCGATGCCGGCGAAGAGCCCGAGCTCGCGGGTATCTACCTGATTGCCGCCGACGGCACACCTTGCCGCCTGGGCTTCACGCTGGCCAACGAATTCTCCGACCACATAATGGAGCGGACCAACTATCTGTACCTCGCTCATTCGAAGCTGCGCTGCGCGTCTCTGGGCCCCGAGCTGCTGGTAGGCGAACTACCCGCCGACATCCGCGGTACAGCGCGTATCACGCGCGCTGGGCAGACGGTCTGGGAGAAGCCCTTCCTGACTGGCGAGGCAAACATGTCGCACCACGTTCGCAATCTCGAGCATCATCATTTCAAGTATGAGCTGTTCCGCCGGCCGGGCGATCTGCATGTGCATTTCTTCGGGACAGCGACTTTGTCATTCGCGGACGGAATCAGGGCGCAGGAGGGGGATATCTTCGAGATAGAGGCGCAACCGTTCCTCTTGCCACTGCGAAATCCGCTAAAGACGGTGACAGCGCCACCGGCAGGTGTGCGCATTCTCTGACAGGTAAGAGGGGGTACAGTGCAGGCAATAGCGGCGCCCGCGTCGGGCGGGGTGTTCAACACCGAAGACTGGTTGGTCGTCGGACTGTTCGTGCTGGTCATGCTCGCGATCGTGCTGTACGCCATGCGTACCAAGGCGCGCTCGGGCCAGGATTATTTCCTCTCTGGCCGTGACAGCAACTGGCTGCAGATCGGCACTTCGATCTTCTCTTCCAATATCGGCTCCGAGCACCTGGTGGGGTTGGCGGGCGCCGGTTTCGCCACCGGCATGGCCATGGCTCATTGGGAGATTCAATCCTGGCTGATACTGGTGCTCGGCTGGGTCTTCGTGCCTCTCTATGACCGCATGAAGGTATTCACCATGCCGGAGTTTCTCGAGTTGCGCTTCAGCCGCGGCTCGCGGAACGTGCTCAGCCTCCTCACTATTGCGAGTCTCGTGCTGACCAAGATCGCGGTCACGATCTACGCCGGTGACGTGGTGGTGCGCACGTTGCTCGGCATCGACACAGTCAACATTCTCGGCTTCCAGCTGGATGTCTTCTGGGTGATCGCGTTGGGACTCGCGGCTACGACCGGCCTTTACACCGTGCTGGGCGGCCTGCGCGTAATCATGTACACCGCAGTGCTACAGGCGCCCGTCCTGATATTGGGATCGCTATGCATACTCTTTGCCGGGCTGAACGTGCTCGGGCACGGCGACCTCGCTGCAGGCTGGCGCGCAATGGTTGCCGCGGCCGGGAGCAACATCAACCTGATCCGGCCACTCGCGGATCCTGAGTGGTCGTGGGCCGCGGTCCTGCCCGGCGCGGCCATCATAGGCTTTTGGTACTGGTGCACGGATCAATACATCGTGCAGCGTGTGCTGGCCGGCAAGAATCAACAGGAGTCGCGCCGCGGAGCAATCCTCGCGGCCTTCCTGAAACTGACACCGGTGTTCATTTTCCTGGTTCCGGGGATGATCGCGTTTGCGCTGACGCGGATGCCGGCGGCGGGGTTCACCACCAGTGGCGATGCCGCCTACACCTCGCTGGTCGCGCAGATTCTGCCCCACGGCCTGCGTGGAATGGTCGCGTGCTCGATGATCGTTGCCCTGATGGCATCGCTGGCCTCGAAATTCAATGCCGCTGCGACGCTCGTGACCATGGATTTTTTCCGGGAGCGCTATCCGAATGCATCGGGCAGGACAGAGGTGCTGGTCGGTCGGGTGGCCACCGCGGCCATAGTGATCATGGGTGTTTGCTGGGTGCTCGTGATCAAGAGCCTGCATTCGGATCTGTACGTGTATCTGCAGAGTGTGCAGGGTTACCTGTCACCGGCCATCGCTGTGTTGTTCCTACTGGGCGTCTTCTGGAAGCGCGCCACAGCCACCGCCGCGTTTTGGGCATTCGTGGTAGGCGTGCTGGGGGGATTCGCGCGCCTGGCAGCCGATCTCATCATGCGCGCGGACGGGCCGCTGGTCGCCACGCTCAAACAACAGCGGTATCACAACGTAATCACGCTCGACCAGTACAACGCGGCGCTCGCTCCCATACGGGCAAGGCACGGCTGGGTGTTCGACTTCTGGAGTATCCATTGGCTCTATTACACTCAGATACTCTTGGTCACGACGGCAGTGCTGATGATCGTATTGAGCTTTTTGACGCGGCCTCCGGACCCGGGCGCGTTACGATTCACGTGGTACGGCGCGACAGCACAGGAGCGGGAGGCGACTCGCGCGAGCTGGAACGCACTGGACGTCGTGCTGAGCCTCGTGGTGCTTGCGGCGGTGGTCGCGTTTTACATCACGTTCTGGTAGCCGGCCGCGCGCGCGCAATCGCGGCCAGTCCTCCCAGCGCGTACTGCACCATGTGACGAGTGGTGTCCGCCACCGATTCCGGGCCGAACGAAAGGACCGGGAAGACCCGCTCGACGCGCTCCGCCCCGATGAGCATCAGGATGCCGAAGGGCGCCATGATGTTGATACACGAGCGCGCCACAGCCGGGTCATCGTCCGGCAGTCCGGTCAATCCGCTGACGATTGATTTCAGGATGGCCGCCCGGGCGCGCATCTCCTTGTGACGCATTTCGTCAAAAATCGCGTTGGGTGAGAGGATCTCGCGGCTCAACAGACGCACGGCCCAGGTGGAAGAGGCGGGCGCCGCCAGCGCACCCACCAGCAAGCCGATAAAAGCCGTCAGCTTCGCTTTCGGATCCGTTTCCCGCTCGACCGCGGCCGCGAGCGATTCGGATGGCACGATTCGGCGGCGTGCTTCCTGCAGAACGGCTCCATACAGCTTGTCCATTCCGCCGAAGTGGTAGACCACCGCCGCGGCATTGGCACCGCTGCGCTCACAGATCTCCTTGCCGGTGGCGCCGGCGAAGCCCTTTTCGGAAAAAACCTGGCCGGCGATTTCCAGCAGCTGCTCGCGGGTGTCCGGCCGGCGCGCCGGTGCCGTGCGCGGTGCACGCACAATATTCTTGCGGCTCATACGTCTCGGGGTGGTACGGGCTGTGGATTAAATCATCCATCTCCGTAAAATTCAAATTTGAATTTGACTTCTGTGGCGCCGCGCCGCTAATTTAGTCTTGGGAAGACGCGCCACAGGCGCAGCAGGAATGCACGATGACGAAAACCCGTTGGATGGTGCTGGCCGGGGTGCTCCTGGCCGCGCTGGGTGGCGTGTGGTGGCTGGCCGACGGTCACCAGGGCCCGAAGGCGATCGTGTTGTACGGTAACGTGGACCTGCGCCAGGCCGATCTGCCTTTCAACGCGAGCGAGCGCGTTACGGAGGTGTTGGTCCAAGAGGGTGATCACGTCAAATTGGGCCAGGTGATGGCGCGGCTCGATCCAACGCGCATCGCGCCGCAAGTGGCCAAGGCGGAGGCGGATGTCGCCGCCGCTCAACAGGTCGTCAATCGCCTGCACGCCGGCAGCCGCCCGGAAGAGATTGCCCAGGGGAGGGCCAACGTGTTGTCTGCTGAAGCGGACGCCGCCAACGCCCGCCGTCAATATGACAGGCTCGTCGAGCTCGCACGCAGTTCGTCCGGGCGTGCCGTCAGCAGGCAGGATCTCGATAGCGCCCGCGCCGCTGTCGACGTAGCCGACGCGAAGCGTGCCGTGAATCGCAAGGCTCTCGATCTGCAGGTAGCAGGACCGCGCAAAGAAGACATCGCTCAGGCGGAGGCCCAGCTGAAAGCAGACGAGGCTCAACTCGCGTTGCTGCGCCGTCAGTTAGCGGATATGGAGTTGCATGCTCCGCTCGATGGGGTGGTGCGCTCGCGGCTCATCGAGCCCGGCGAGATCGTCTCGCCGCAGAAGGCCGCATTCACACTCGCCATCACCAATCCGAAGTGGATCAGGGCCTACATCGCCGAGCCGGACTTGGGTTCCGTGCGGGAAGGGTTGGCTGCCTCGGTTACGACCGATGCGTTCCCTTCGCGCCCCTTCGATGGTTGGGTGGGTTTCATCTCGCCAATGGCCGAGTTCACACCCAAGACGGTGCAGACGGAGGAGCTGCGCTCGAGCCTCGTTTACGAGATCCGGGTGTTCGTGAAGGATCCGGCCGACCAGTTGCGCCTCGGAATGCCGGCAACGGTGCATCTGGGCCAGGTGCGCAAACAGTGAGAAACACCAATGGCGCGTTGCCATCCGTTCTCGTGGCACGTGATATCCATAAGCGCTTCCAACCGCCCAAGCAGCCGGCGGTTCAGGCGTTGGATGGTGTCTCGTTCGAGGCACCACGCGGAATGTTGACCGCGCTGGTGGGTCCGGACGGTGCAGGTAAGACGACGCTGATCCGGCTTGCGACAGGTCTTCTGCACGCCGACAGTGGCGAGCTCAAGGTACTCGGCGTGGATGCGGCCACGGATCCACAGCAGATCCAGGACCGGATCAGTTACATGCCGCAGCGGTTTGGTCTGTATGAAGATCTCACCGTCGCGGAGAACATTGACTTGTATGCCGACCTGCACGGCGTCTCAGCGAAGGCGCGGGCCGAGCGCTATCCGCGTTTGATGGAGATGACGGCTCTCGGTCCCTTCAAGGGCCGTCTGGCGGGCAAGCTCTCGGGCGGCATGAAACAGAAGCTGGGCCTCGCGTGCACGCTGGTTCGCTCGCCTGAGCTACTGCTGTTGGATGAGCCCACTGTTGGAGTGGATCCGCTCTCGCGGCGCGAGCTGTGGGACATTGTGCGCCAGCTCGTTGAAACACAAGGATTGACGGTACTGCTCAGCACCGCCTATCTGGACGAGGCGGAGCGGTGCGGTCATGTCATCGTGCTACACCAGGGCAAAGTGCTCGCGGAGGGGCGGCCGAGTGACATCACGGATATTGCCCGCGGCCGGGTGTTTGTCGCGGAACTGCCCGCTGGGGAGCGGGCACGGGGCGTGCAGTCGCGGCTTCTGGACGAGCCGGGTGTAATAGATGCTGTGCCCGATGCCGGGCGGGTGCGATTCGTATGGGCCGACGGCTCGAGGGCGGCAACGGCGGCAGGGGCCGATGCCAGGGCAGGGGCCGACACCACAGCAGCAGCCACGGCAGGCGCGACAGCCCCCAACGCTCTCAGCGGCGCACGAGTCTCCCCAGCCACACCTCGATTCGAGGATGGCTTCATGTGCCTGCTACGTCGCGTGGCGGATCAGGAACACGCGGCCGCGATCTCGCTCGATCGCCCTTTGGCCGCGCGAGGCGACGAAGTTGTCGTACACGTTCACAACCTGGTCCGGAAGTTTGGTGCCTTCACGGCCGTTGACCACATCAGTTTTGATGTGCACCGCGGAGCCATCTTCGGTCTGCTGGGACCCAACGGCGCTGGCAAGACGACGACGTTTCGAATGCTTTGCGGCTTGCTGCCGGCAACTGACGGTGAGCTGCGCGTTGCCGGCGCGGATGTGCGTCACGCGCGTGCATCGGCGCGTGCCCACTTAGGTTACGTCGCGCAGAAATTCTCGTTGTACGGTGCACTGAGCGTGGCCGAGAACCTGGACTTCTTCGCAAGCGCCTACGGACTGCGCGCATCTCGAAAGGACACGAGGATCGCCTGGGCCATGGAGCAATTCGAGCTCGGTGCACACGCTGACGAGCCCAGCGGGCAGCTTCCTGGCGGCTTCAAACAGCGCCTCGCCATGGCGGCCGCGTTGCTTCATGAACCCGAGATCCTGTTTCTTGACGAGCCAACGAGCGGTGCGGATCCATTGGCGCGACGTGCGTTCTGGCGCCGCATTACTGCCCTGGCAGAGCAGGGCGTGACCATCATTGTAACGACTCACTTCATGCAGGAAGCAGAATACTGCGACCGGATCGCAATCATGGACGCTGGTCGCGTGTTGGCCGAAGGTCCTCCTGGAGAGATACGGCACTTGGCCGACCTACGCGAAGGGCATGAGCCGAGCATGGAAGATGCCTTCATCGCGGTCGTCGAGCGCTCGCGCCGCAATGGCCAGTCGCGCGAGGTCGCCGCGTGAGCGCTGATGCAAGCGCCGACAACGGCGCCCACCCCAACGAGCATCTACAACACTGGCGTGCCAAGGCACGTCGAGTCCGCGCGCTCATGGTGAAGGAGACTCGCCAGGTCATCCGCGATCCGTCCAGCATCGCCATCGGCGTGGTGCTGCCGATGATCCTCATACTGTTATTCGGGTACGGATTGTCGCTCGACGTAAAGAATGTACCCGTTGCAATAGTCGTGGAGGACTCGGGGCCCGCTGCCCAGGAGCTCGTTGCCGGATTTCAACTATCGCCTTACTTCCGCGCACAGATCACGCATGCCATGCCGCCCGCCGAGACTCTGATGCTCGAGCGCTCCGTGGACGCGATAGTGCGCATTCCGGCCGACTTCGAGCGCCGCGTGAATTCAGGCAGCGCCGAGGTGCAGGTCTTGTTGCATGGTGGCGATGCAAATCGGGCTCGTATCATTCAAGGGTATGTTCAGGGTGCCATCCAGGTTTGGAACGCCCGCCAGGCCGCCGAGGGCAAGACCCTGCCAGCAGCTGGCGCAGCGGTGGCTGTGCAGATGCGGCTGTGGTTCAACGATGCCAACGAGAGCCACTACTTTCTCGTACCCGGTCTCATCGTGCTCGTCATGACACTCATCGGTGCTCTGCTCACGGCCATGGTGGTGGCGCGCGAATGGGAGCGCGGCACACTCGAGTCGTTGTTTGTGACACCCGTGCGCAGCGAGGAGATTCTGCTCGGCAAGACGCTGCCATACTTCTTCCTGGGCCTGATCGGGCTCGCGCTGTGCATCGTTGCGGCGAAGTATCTGTTCCACGTGCCGCTGCGCGGGACACTACCGGTCTTGCTGGGCGCCTCGACTCTGTATGTCCTGGTGGCGCTTGGCATCGGTCTGCTGATCTCCTCTGCCGTGAAGAACCAACTGGTCGCGAGCCAGCTCGCAATGCTCGCGACGTTCATGCCCGCACTGATGTTGTCCGGGTTTCTATTCGACTTGCGCAGCATGCCCGCCGCAATCCGGGTGATAACGTATGTACTGCCGGCGCGCTACTACGTAACGCTGCTGCAGACCATCTTCCTGGCCGGCAACGTGTGGCGCGTGATCCTGCCCAACATGCTGGTGCTCGCGGTCATGACAGTGCTTCTCGGGTTCGGTGCCCGCGCGGCTACCCGAAAGCGGCTGGATTGAGGGGCCTCATGCTCGAAGCACTACTGCGCATCATCGCTCTCACCCGCAAGGAGCTGCTCGCTGTCCTCAAGGACCGCCGCAGCCGCATGAGCCTGCTGATTCCGGCGATCGTGCAGGGATTGGTATTCGGCTACGCGGCCACCTATGACCTGAACCACGTGCCCTATGCAGTGCTCGATCAGGATCGCAGCGCCGCATCGCGGCAGTTGCTGGCCGGCCTGGATGGCTCGGGTGTGTTCGAGCGGGTGGCGGACCTACATAGTCTGCGGGATATCCAGACTTACATCGATACGCGCCGGGTGTTGCTGGTAGTGCAGATCACACAGGACTTCGAGCGCAAGCTGCAACAGGGTCAGCAGGCCGATGTGCAGGTCATTGCGGACGGCCGCAATTCAAACACTGCCGCGACGGCCTCGAGCTACGTCACCGCCGTGGTCGGTACGTTCAACGGCAACTGGCGCGCAGAGCACGGACTGCCGGCACAAGTGCTGACCTCAAGCGACCGGGCCTGGTACAACCCGAACCTCGAGACCCGCTGGAACATGATTCCGGGGTTGATCGGCACCCTGGCGATGATTCAGACATTGATGCTCACGGCGATGTCGGTTGCGCGCGAGCGGGAGCAGGGGACGTTCGATCAGCTCCTCGTCACGCCTTTCCGGCCGTTCGAAATCATGGCCGGCAAGGCCCTGCCATCCATGCTGGTGGGCATTAGCCAGGCCACCGGCGTCTTCCTGGTTGCCCAGCTGTGGTTTCGCATTCCCTTTGCAGGATCGATCGCCACCCTGTTTTCGGGCCTGATCATGTTCTTGCTGGCGGCCATTGGCATCGGTCTGCTGCTCTCGGCCGTGGCCGCCACCATGCAGCAGGCCATGCTGTTCTCGCTGCTATTCATCATGCCGTTCTCGCTGTTGTCGGGGCTCACCACCCCGGTGAGCAACATGCCGAGCGTTCTTCAATACTTCACTGCCATCAATCCACTGCGCTATGCCATCGATATTGCGCGGCGTGTCTACCTCGAAGGCGTGGGCCTGCCGTTGCTGACGCATGATCTGTGGCCCCTGGCGCTGATCGCGGCGGTCACCCTGAGCGGCGCCGCGTGGATGTTCGGCCATCGCATCACCTGAGAGTACGGATGATCGCAACCAACACATCGAGCTGGACCCGGCCGCTGGTAATCGCGCTCGCGGTCATGCCCCTGGGATGTTCGGTGGGCCCGAACTTCACCCGCCCGGACGCGCGCGTTCCGCCGCAATGGTCGCCCGCCGCGGCGGCAACCAAGTCACTCAACAGCGAGCCGCAGGCGGTAGTGACCTGGTGGACCACCTTCGAGGAGCCGATGCTCGTGTCACTGATCGAGCGCAGCACGGCCTCGAATCTGGATCTGCGCGCGGCGATACTGCGTATCACCGAAGCTCGTACGCAGCGGGAGGTGGCCAGCTCGGCATTCTGGCCGCGGGTGGACGCGAATGCATCCTATACGCGCCAGAGGCTGAGCGACACGACCACGACCGGTGCCGTCTTCACCAACTTCGGCAATGTATCGATTCCGGGTGTACCCGCCATCAACTTTCCAAACCCCTCCAACCAGTTCCAGCTCGGAGCCAGCGCTTCCTGGGAAATCGATCTGTTCGGCCGTGTCCGCCGTTCCGTAGAGGCCGCGAACGCGGAGCTGCAGGCCTCTGTTGAGGATCAGCACGCCGTGCTCGTGTCACTGTGCGCGGATGTTGCCCGCAATTACATCGAACTGCGTGGCGCGCAGCTTCGCAGGGATGTCACACAGCGGAGCCTGGCCACGCAACGCGAGCTCTATGAGCTGACTCGCCAACGCCAGGCCGTGGGTCTCACGACCGACCTGGATGTCGCCAATGCCGGTGCCCAGCTAGACAGTACCCAAGCGCAGATTCCGCAACTCGAGCGCGAAGTGACTCAGGACATCAACCAACTGAGCCTGCTCATGGGCCGCGAGCCGGACACATTGCGCACCGAGCTGGAAGCGGCGCGGCCCGTGCCGCCAGTTCCGCCGGTGTTGCCGATAGGGTTGCCGTCCGATCTTGCGCGGCGCCGGCCGGATATTCGCGAGGCTGAAGCGCGCTTACATGCTGCAACGGCGCGCATCGGCGTGGCTGTCGGCGACCTGTTTCCGCGCCTGACGCTGAGCGCCAGCGGAGGAGTCCAATCGCAGAATGCCTCGGATCTGCTGAAGTGGGCGAGCCGCTTTGGCTCGATCGGCCCCACTTTCGAGATGCCCTTGTTCGATGGCAGCCGCTGGGCCACCGTGCGCCTGCAGAACGTGCGTGCACAGGAGGCGGCGCTCGATTACCAGCGCACTGTGCTGGGGGCCTTACATGAAGTTGAGAACGCTCTGGCGGCGTACAAGGCCGATCTGGATCGGGGTGTCTCGCTGGCCGCCGCCGCACAGCAGAGCCGGGATGCTCTGGGACTGGCACGCGCGCGCTATTCGAGCGGCGTAGCCAACTTCATCGATGTCCTGGATGCGGAACGCACCCTGCAGCAGAATGAGCTCTCCCTGGCCACGAACACGACGGCCATCTCAACAGATCTCGTGGCGATCTATCGCGCCCTGGGAGGGGGGTGGGAAGCCTCAGCCTGAGACTCCCCACCGGCCTTCGGTCAGCCGATCCGGGCCTGATAGTCCTGTGCCTGCCCCGGTGTA